>Ga0268357_101599_pt1 | contig 13903 bp, 13 predicted proteins | sample BioMet10_FD_192466 | JGI IMG/M metagenome (GOLD analysis project Ga0268357, IMG submission 192466) | Sewage microbial communities from Oakland, California, United States - Biofuel 10 (Illumina Assembly) | ecosystem: Engineered > Wastewater > Sewage > Unclassified | place: USA: California... | reverse complement strand
AGAAGGTGGATACCACGACGACTGAAGTTACCATTGAGTAGCTTTTGACCGAGCGCAAAGCGCGACAGGCAAAAGCTCAGGGCACTGTTCATGAGCACGCGTAAGCGTGCGAATAGTGCCCGGTACTTAAGTGGTACGCAAGTGACGAGGCTTTCTTCCACAAAGTGGAATCAAGAAAGCCGGGGAACTTGTGATCCTTGGAGTAAGCCCAGCCCGGGGGACAGGGGATGGGGCGGGGGTTACTGGCCGGGGATGTCCTGCCGGGGCTGTCCGTGACTGGCATCAATATGCAAGGCTCACGCTCATCAGACAGCTGCGCTGTCTGCTTCGAGATCGCCTTGATATTATGCCATTCACGGACAGGTCGTCTTTTCCACTCTCTTTATCCATCTGGGTTTTCTTCAATCCTCACTCCCGGCGCGTCCGGTGTTTATCATCCCCGGTTACCGCCCATGGTACGCTGCATGGTGATCGCTGTGCAGCCATTTTGCAATAAGCGTGGAAGGGAGGCGGGGTGGAAAGTTGCCATTCCCGGACAGGTTGCGCATTCCACTCTCTTTATCCATTTGGTTTTTCCCAAACCTGACTCCCGGTGCGTCCGGTATCCGCCATCCCCGGCTACCTTTTAATGTACGCTGCATGGTGATTGCTGTGCAGTAGCCTTTCAATAATAGCAGAGGGGGTGGCGGGGTGAAAAGTTGCCATTCGCGCTGGGTGTCCGCGGACAGGATAACACCAGGGCGAAGTGGCCGAGAACAGTGCTTTCCTGTACTCGGCCCCTGAGCATCGGTGTTTCCTGACCGCGGTCACCCAGTCAGTAACCGCTCGTATCACCCCGCCGCCCCGTTACCCCGCTCCACCATCATCCCCCCAGAAAGGACCCGCCCATGCCCGTTATAGAAAACCTGACCCTCATCCTCAGCCTGGTCCTGGGCCTCATCACCCTGATCACCTACGTCATCCGCGCCGCCACCAAGAATACCAACGCCATCGCCCGGCTGACCCTCATCCTCCATCAGCTGGACGAAACCCTGCGGGACATGCAGGCGGAGATCAGCGAGAACCGGCGGCGCTTTGAGGACCGGCTGGACGGCCACGACAGCCGTCTGGCCGCCCTGGAGGCCCGGGCGGGGGAGGGGCAGGGATCGAAAGATCATCACCATTAACTTCCTCCCCAACCACCCGGCCCCGCCTTGAAGAAAGGCTGCCGGGCGTTTTTACCGGCACCCTTGGCAAAAAACGCCCCCCTTCACCGCCGCCAACACGTATTCATCCTAAAGGAGAACTCTTACCCATGCTTCAAGAAATAACCCCTATGACCCAAGAAACCGAACGCTTCAAAGCCATCGCCAACCTGCTGTGGCTGGCCGTATCCCTCTTAAGTGCCGGGCTCACCGCCCGGGGCCACGACGCCCTGCCCATCACCGAGGCCCAGATTTTCACCGTCATCACCACCGGGAGCACCATCCTCAGTGCCCTGGCCTGCTGGTGGAAGAACCAGAATTGGACGGAGGAAGCCGTCCGGGCACAAGTTTATAAGAATCAGCTAACCAACCAGAATACGGCGGACAATTAGAAAATCGAATCCAGACATTGTCATCAAAGAATGAATAAATGCATATCATTGTGAAATTACTGCCAGAAAAAATCCCCATATCGACAGTATATAAAACTGTAGATATGGGGATGGAATCATCCAATCAGTGTTTTTTAAGGCTTTGCTGGACTTCCGTAATGCGGTCTATGGGGATGCCGGTGTAGAGGAAGATGTCATTGGTTTTTAATCCCTGACCCAACATCCGGGTGATGATTTCCAGTTGATTATCGGCTTTTCCCTTTGCTTCACCCTGCTGCATTCCCTGCAGGACGCCCTGTTGGTATTTTTCTTTATCACGTAAATACAGATTCATAAACTCCGCCTCCCATTCGGTATTGGATTTGATGCGCGCCAGTTCAGAAGACATGGCTTCAACCAGCGGGTTGTCTTTATTGACCGGCATGGCCGTATCCAGAAAGGTCAGGACCTGGTCCAGCTTGGGATCGATGGCATCGGTGCCGCGGGTGTTGAAGAAGCATTTGTGGGTCTCATCGCCCAAGGCCAGAGATGCATCGTCAATGCAGCGATTTTCGAAATGGTAGACATGGCGACCCTTATTAAAAGGATCGAAGGTGCAGATGAAGATGACGTAGCTCGTGTTGAGCTTGTCGTACAGTTCACCCTTTTCGATGAGATTCAAGTCGATCATCCCCTGATAGTAGCGGCTGCGCTTTGGCAGGTAACTCTGGGGCGATGTCTGCATTTCGATGTTGTACACCGTGTCCTTGTCATCCTTGACGTACACGTCCAGTCGGACGCTTTTGGCGTCCATGGCGATATCAATGGACTTTTGCTCCTCCGGATATTCAATCCGGTCGATGTCGAAGCCAAGCAGTGTTTCCACCAGTCCCTTGCAGATGGCTTTGTTGCGCATCATCTTGGAAAACACAAAGTCATCGCTCGGGGTTAAACTAAGCCAGCGTTCCTGTATGGATTGTGGTATCTTTGTTGCCACGGGCATCTATCCTCCGGTCATGTCATTTAGTATATTCATTATACCAGCTTTCCCCCAAAAACACCAGATGGGAAAGCTAAGGTTAAGCCAATCCCCACGGTCTATTTACATTTTGAAAGGAGCACCCCATGCCAAATTTAGAACAAGCCACCCAACTATTCGAATCCCTCTGCAACGACGACGCCCACGGCTACAGCCAGATCGACCGGTGGGGGGAGTACAGCGATTTTGACTGCTCCTCGGCCATCATCTATGCCTTCCAGCAGGCGGGCTACCCGGTGTACGGCGGCCGCCACGAGGGCTACACCGGCAATATGGCCGACGCCTTTGCCGCCATCGGCTTCGCCGTGCTGCCGCCTGACGTGGAGCTGGTCCGGGGGGACATCCTCCTGAACCAGGCGGACCACGTGGCCCTTTATTTAGGCGACGGCCTCCTGGGCGAATTCTCCCAGTCCGAGGACGGCGGCATCGACGGCGCCTCCGGGGACCAGACCGGCGCCGAGGCCTATATCCACGGGTACTACGACTTCCCCTGGGACTGTGTGCTGCGGGCGCCGGAGGACGCAGCGTACCCCGCCGGCAGTCTGTCTCCCTCTGCCAATTCCGCTGATCCCAGCAACCCAGCCAATCCCAACGGCAGTCTGTATCCCTCCGCCAACGCCGATGGCCTGTCCAGCCCAGCCGGTCCCACCGGCAGTCTGTCCCCCTCCGCCAGCCCAACCGCCCCCACCGGCAGTCTGCATCCCTTCACCAATCCCGACGGCACCCCCTGGCCCAGGGACCCCTTCGCCGACCTCCCGCCCCGGACCGACCCCCTGTCCATCCGCTACGCCGCCTGGACCGCCGAAGACGGCTGGCTCCCGGCGGTGACCGACTTCACCGACTACGCCGGGGTGCCCGGCCATCCCATCCGGGGCCTGGCCATCGACCTGGACGGCTGTGGCTGGTACCAGGTCCGGACCCGGGATTCGGGCTGGCTTTCCGCCATCCGGGGGTGCGACGCCGCCGACTGGGAAAACGGCGTGGCGGGGGACGGAAGCCCCATCACCGCGGTGCGGGTGTACTACGAAACCGCCGACCCCCGTCAGACCGGCTGGCTGGCCGCCGCCTACCAAGCGGCTCCATTGGGCGGGAACTTCTACCCCGTCCAGTACGACGACAACACCGGCAACGGCCAGGACGGCTACGCCGGAGACGCCGTCACCCCCATGGACCGGTTCCGGCTGCGGCTGGAATAAATCCCTGTCTGCTCCCAGCATACCACCCCCATCGCCGGATGTGCTATCATGGAGAAAACCCACGGAAGGGGGGAGCGTGATGGGATGTCTCGGATGGCTGTTCCTGTTGGCCCTGATCGTCGGCGGACCGCCGCGGCGCGGTCCCTGGGGGCGTCCGCCAGGCCGTCCGCCGGGCCGGTGGCACTGAATCGAACACAGCATCAAGCGGCATCGCGCCGCTTTTTTTGTGGTCCGGATGTAAGTCGGTTGCATGGAAAACAAATTAGCGATATAATAATAAGTAATTTGCAGCCCTGCTGCGTGGGGAATACAAACGGCTCAGGGCCAGCTGGCAGGGCGAGAAAAACGTCGCCTACGAGCTGAAAACCAGTCACATGCCATTGGTCGTCCTGCAGGATCTGAACCTGGAAAAAGAGGATCTGACGGCCCAGATTGATTTCATGGTCATCGCCCGGAAAAAGACGTACATCATCGAATGTAAATCCCTGTACGGAAAGGTGACAGTGGATGATACCGGCGCCTTCACCCGGGAATACCAATACGGCCGCCGTCGGGAGTACAAGGGGTTTTACAGCCCGGTGACCCAGAATGAGAAACACATGGCCCTGCTGCGCCTGACCAAGACCAAAATGGGTAAGCTGGTCTTTGACAGCTTCCACCAGTCCATCGTGGTGATGGGCAACCCGGAGACGGTGCTGGACACCAAAAAGGCCCCCGCCGCCATCCGCAGCCAGATCGTCCGGGCCGATCAGCTCATCCACTTCATCCAAAAGGCGGAGAAAGCCTGCCGGGAGATGGAATCCGGGGATCCCGATAGGCTGGAGATGGGGCGATATTACCTGGAACTGTCCGTCGACCGGGATTGGCGCAGCCGCTACCAGCGCTACGAGGAGGCGATTTTAGCGCAGAAATCCTCCCAACCCCGATTCATCCAGGGAAAAGGAGAAAAACGCCGCTGTCCCCGTTGTGGGGGAGAATGGGTGATCCGCACGGGCAAGCACGGGAAGTTTTGGGGATGCAGCCATTTTCCGAAGTGCTGGTATACTGAAAATATTGAAGAGAGAGACGCCGGGGCATACCCTGTTCAAGCGACGTCACAGGAGGAAAACAAATGAAAGCACTATCCATCCAACCCCAATGGGCCCATCTGGTCCTGCTGGAAGAAAAAAACATCGAATGCCGGTCCTGGAAGACCGATTACCGGGGTGATCTGCTGATCTGCGCGTCCAGCCGGGCGTTCAAGGGGACCATCAGCAAACACGCCCTCTGCGTCGTCACCCTGGCCGACATCGTCCCCTTTGAAAAACGCCATCTGAAGGGAGCCTGCATGGGCGAAATGCCCGAAGGATCCGATCACTTTTGGGCGTGGAAATTCACCAACGTGCGCATGATCCAGCCCTTCCCGGTAAAGGGAAAGCTGCATCTTTACGAAGTGGACGATGGGATGATCCACATCCTGCCGGCCGGTTGTTCCGATGACGAGAGCTGGTCCTGGTGGAAACAGTATTACCAGCCGTTCTTTGAAGAGGACTATTATTTCCCCCGGCGGTTGTTTTACGGAGAAGTGGTGGATGAACAGGCGTGGAAGAAGCGTCCGATGGATATCGTGAAGGCCATGCCTTATGGGTATCAGGTATGGTTCAACATCGACAGCGGGTTAAAAACCAAGGCCAACAAATGGTTTAAAGACAAGCAGAGCAGTCCCAAATACGGCTACGCCGCCTGGCGGGCCACGGGGAAGGAATGTGCGGATTTCCTGGAATCCCAAGAAATCGCCAGGCCGGAAGACCGTGAAATCCTGGAAAAGATGGAGAAGGTGGGGTTGTATTATGTGGAGGATTATTGAGCGGGTGGCGTGACGGAAAAAAGGGTGATAAACTATTTTGGAAATTGACAGGATTAGAAAGATAAGGGTAAGAAAATGAAAATTAATGATTCTATGGAGATTACTCAATTAATCCAGAATCAAACTCAAATGATAAATAAGCTGCAAATAAATCCACTTGTGAATACAGAAATGCTTGGTTTAAATATGATGCCAAATAATTTAGCACAGATGAATGTTCCGATATTTGAAAATACATATTCTAATATTCGTCAAACCATAATGCCGATTTATAATTATTCCCCTTTTACAGATATGAAGGTATCTGGTATGGTTGCTGCTCTAGAAGCACTTCGATCAATAATGAATAAAATTCAGCCTATTTCTGTAAATATATTAGATTCATTTTCAGCGGCATTAGAGAATGTTATCAGAATTGATTTTTCTCCAATGTTTGAGGCATTAAATATTCCTTATCAGGATAAATATGAAGGATGGTTTAATAGGATACTTTTTGATAGCCATTGGTTCCCTTATGCGATTAAATATGTTTCGCAATCATGCTTATTTGACATCATAGATATTCTAGCCCATACTATTGATGGTTCGAAAAATCGCACAAAGAAAATAGATCATTGTATATTTTCGTACTATTCAGATAAAGTGATTGAAAAAATAAAGCTTGAATGGCGAAATTATGATATGCCAGAGTATGTGATGCGTATTTTGCATCAAGCGGTGCAAGCTTATCATCGAAAAGAATATGCTCTTGCTGAGATCCCATTAGTAAGTTTATGGGAATGTATAATGGCTGAAAAAGTACACAATGATGGATACAGGAAAACAAATCAAAGTAAAGAAAACTTTAACGAACTAAGAAAGAATAATGCATTTCCAGCAATATATACGACTTTTTTTAATGAGTGTATTATGTACCCATGTCATTCAGCTGATGGTGTAATGAATGATGTGCCTGGACGTCACGGAGTGGCACATGGCTGGTTCACGCAGTATCCAACAAAAAAAGCAGCGCTTAATGCAATCTTATTTACAGATTATTTGGTGCGAACAGAGCCAATCTGCTGTGAAGAAGATAAGAATGCATAGTATAAGTTAGTAAATTTGATAAAATCTATATATTTGCAAGATTGGTGAAACAGGATATGAGCATTTGTGCTGCTATTGAGTCTGTTCATAAAATCATTAATTTATACTTGAAAGAAAAAAGTAAAAAAATGTCTTGATGAAAAAGGTTTAATTCTAAGGATTAGAACTGATTTAAAAACAAGAAAAGCTAATCTAAATACAGTTTTGCTGTACGATTGGCATCGGGAAAGGACCACACAGAAATTTTTGAATCCTTAGAAATTGCCCATCCGGAAGACCGTGAAATCTTAGAAAAGATGGAGAAGTTAGTGTTGTATTATGTGGAGGATTATTAATCGCGAATTGAAAGTGCAAATGATGATGAAATTATATGTGAATCCTATTTGCGTACCAGTCAAAAATGATAGATAGAGACGGTGGAGTTTGTGAAATACTGAAAATAAGTTTAATTTGAATGATATAGGAAAACGGAAAGGTAAACTTATGGTTGTTGGTAAGAATAACAAAGAGAAAACATGCCATGGAGAGAGGAACATGACAGATTTCGAAAATAATGATGATATCAAGGAAAATAATAATCCACATAAACTTTATATTGAAGATGATAATTGGATTGATTATTATTTAAATGATTTGGACCATGCAATTGTTCAATACTTTAAAATTGAGATTATACAAGTAAAAGATGTCAGGGAATCGGTAGAAAATTGGAAAGATGCATTTTTTTCTTTTTGTTTTATATTGGATAAATATGGATGCCCAATATATAGAACAATATCAAAGAATGATAGTGAACAAATTGCTTTATATTTAAAACTAGAAACTACAAAACACGATTATCAGTATTTCGAAATAATGCAAAATATAGCACGCTATTTTGGTCTACATGATGAAGAAGTGATTGTTGAAGGAGAAGGCCTTGCGGAGCAATTATATAAAGGTGGGATTTTTGATTTAGAAGATGCCGACGTATTGCATGAATTACTGGATAAATTCAACAAGGTAAAAGAAAAAAAAGAAAAAGATAATGATCGACTTGATCCAGAAATGATTTTGGAGATGGTCAATCCATACTTAACAGAGAATCAACTAATATCAAAAGAAGATTTTGATATGTTATTTGAAGATATGGAATCAAAAGATATTACAGAAATCGAATCAATACTAACAATAAATAATATCAGCATCAGTACAGAAATATATAATAAATACAAAGAACAATTTGAAGGACAATTACCAAATTATTATCTTACATTAGAGAATGAAATGTTGTGTGTCATGGCACAAAATGGAGATAAAAATGCAACAACTGCCATGATAATAAAGAACGAGAGATTTGTTTATAAACAAATTAAATCAGTAAAATACTATTTAAATACATCATCAGTCTATGACGAGGATGATATGATGCAAGCAGGGTATATGGGATTGTTGAAAGGAATTGAGCATTTTGATGCTGAACGAGGAAATAAGTTTTTGACATATGCAGGATATTGGATTATCCAATATATGATGAGAGATCTATTGAACAATGGTTATACAATCCGCATACCCATTCACTTTTTGGAAAAAATGGCACAGATCAATAAAATTCAAAGTAAGTATCAGAGCAATGATCTTACAATTGATGAACTAACGAAAAAATTAAATGCCGAGACGAATCATAATTATAATGTTAATGAAGTTGAACATGCGATTGTCATTCGAAATCAAGTGTATAACCTTTCCTATTTAGATACATTTATTGGGGAAGAAGAAGACTCAAGGCTCGGAGATTATATTCCTGACGATACCGCGAATGTTGAAGATATTGTTGAAAAGAAAATATTAAACGAAACTATCAACGAAATCCTCAATGAATTTACAGAGAAAGAAAAAAATGTAATAGTATTACGATTTGGTCTTAATAATGAAGAAGAAAAAACGCTAGAACAAATTGGTGATAAATATGGAGTTACTCGGGAAAGAATCCGCCAAATAGAATTGAAAGTACTTAAAAAATTAAGACAACCTCGAAAAAAAAGTAAATTATATAAATTTTATGAGGAATAAGCTATGAAAATAAATATTTCTGATATTATTAGAAAAAACAAAAGCGAAAAAACATTATTTGTTCTCTGGGGCTTCCGCAAAGAAGATTATCATTTAAAAAAAATAAGTTTATCTAAAATAATTGAAAATAAGCTAGCCTCATTCATAACAATTGTAGATGAGATGACTGAAGTGATTTCGTTCGAAGAATTCTTAATTCTTCAAAATTTTATTCTTGATCAATACAAAAAAGTTGTAATTATTAAAAATAATTGTTATTTACATCTTTTTCCGTTAATAGATGACATTGAGGAAAAAACTTGCGAAGCATTAACGCTTCATTTTGACGAGGAGGCTCCTATTGATACGGAAATAGGTGATATTAGTGAATATTTAAATATTTTTAGTAATTTTGAGAAGGTTAATGATGAATATATTTGTTGCTATAATTACTCCGAGATGATGCTTGAAAACAAAAAAATAAGTATTATTGAAGCATTCTCGGATAATAAAGAAATGAAAAAAACAGCAAAATCAGAGAATATTATAAATATTTGCAGTGAATTGGATTATTATGTTTTTATTAAACAATTAGAAACAGAAAATAATCATGTTGCAGTTATTTGTGAAAACTATATTGATGGCGAAAATTTAATCATTAATCATTTAAAAATATTGCCTTTGGACATGCATGCTAAGGTTGCGCTATATAAGCCGCCAATGGAAATTCAAATTAAAAAGTGTCCAAAACGAGTGCGTGAAATAATGCGGCAATACTGGGAATACAATTCCTTTCGAAGCATTTTATTTTATGACTTGAATGCACTTGAGAAGAGTGAAAAAAGAACAATACTTGTATCACAAGAAAATATTATCACTGATTTAATTGAACAAACAGAAAATTGTATCAACCATCGAAATTATAAAGATATCTTTGTCACAGCGCCGACAGGTTCAGGAAAATCTCTATTATTTCAGCTTCCGGCGATTTATTTGGCTGAAAAATACGATTTAGTTACATTGGTAATCACGCCGCTAATTAGTTTGATGAATGACCAGGTAGGGAACCTTAAAGCAAAAGGGTACAACTGCGCACAAACAATAAATTCTGATATTTCTCCAATAATAAAAGAAAGAATAATCAATGATGTCATCATAGATAAATGCCATGTTTTATATTTATCCCCTGAGACACTTATGGGGCGTAGTGACATAGAGCAACTGATTGGGAAAAGAAAGATTGGAATGGTAATTGTAGATGAAGCTCATATAGTATCAACATGGGGAAAACAATTTCGACCAGATTATTGGTATTTAGGTGATCATATTCAAAAATTGAGAAAACTACAAGAGAGAAAAGAAGGACTTGAATCCTCTTTTGTAATTGCAACATTTACTGCAACTGCAATTTATGAAGGATTGGAAGATATGTATCATGAAACGCTTAATAGTTTGCATATGAATGATTGTATCACTTATCTTGGGTATGTTAAACGAAACAATATTGAAATTAAAGTTCAGGATATACAGTCTATTACTTGTAGAAATGAATATGAACTAAAAAAATTTCAAGAGTTGGTAAAAATTATTAAAAGTTCAATCTTGCGCCATAAAAAAGTATTGATATATTTCCCAACAGTTGCTCTTGTGAACAGGTTTGAGAGTTACTGCCTAGCAAACAAATTAGAAAAATATATTGCAAAGTATCATGGCCAATTGAATTCATATACGAAGCAAGAAAACTTTCAGGATTATAAAAACGGTGTTAAATTAGTTATGTTAGCGACTAAGGCCTTTGGAATGGGAATTGATATTCCTGATATTGCTGTAATATCACATTTTGCACCGACAGGTAATGTATGTGATTATATGCAAGAAATTGGTAGAGCTGCGAGAAATGAAGATATTAGTGGACAAGCTATTTATGATCATATGAATAATGATTTTAAATATATTAATCAATTTCATGGATTATCAACAATAAAAAGATATCAGTTAATTGGTGTAATAAAGAAAATAAGGGAATTATATATTCAATCGCTAAATAATAATGATGATTATCAATTAAAAAAAAGACGAAATGAAATATTAGTTGACGCAGATAATTTTTCGTATTTATTTGAAGGACCAATGGTTGATGAAAATAATATGATTAATAAAGTAAAAACTGCTATGCTATTAATTGAAAAGGACTATGAAAGAAAGGGATATTTACCTTTTACCATGCGCCCAATACCATTGTTTGCTTTTATTTATTTTCAAATGGATGATCGAAATCGTAAGAGGTTAGAAACAACATATCCCGGTACAGTTGAGCTTGTAAATGTCAAGGAACAAATATGTAAAATTAATTTAAAAAGCATTTGGGAAAAGAGGTATCGACAAAATTATTCATTTCCAAAGTTTAAATACCTAATTTATAGTAATGATGAAAGTTTGCCATTGAATAATGAATTTCAATTTAAGACAGCTGCAGAAATTGAATTAGATATAAATGAAAATGCTGATGGTACATTTTATCATGCTTTGGAAGCCTTAAAAACAATATTTTTTTCTTCATCGAGAAAATCGAATTATGTTCATTATTCAGAAATGACAAAAAAAATTGAAAACACATTGAAATGTAGTAGTTATAAAGCTAATTCAATTATTGATGTGGTATTAGCAGCACTCAATACATATTGTCAAGATTATTCTTCACATTTAAACGAAGGGCGACCTTATACAGTTCATAATAGTCCAAAAAAAGGAGAGACGTCTTATCGATTCAATTCGAATGCTAGAAATTTCTTTGGATGGTTGAATAAAACATACGATATAATTAAGGAAAATAAAACAAAGGATAATAAACTATATTTAGTAGACGACTTAAAAAATACGAGAAAACAAATAATTACGGTTTTAGGCATTTTAGAAGCAATAGGAATGTTAACATATAAGTCGTTGGGCGGATCAAATAGTCAAATATATATTTACGTTAATACCCAGAGAATTTTAGATGAAGTAAGTGAGAGACCGGGTATGTACCAGAATAAGCTTCTTGATAAAATAGGTGAAAGACACAAGAATTCTGTAAAAATGATGACATTTTTATTTGAAAATAATTTTGACAGTTCACAAATTTGGGATTACTTAGAAGATTATTTCGTTGGGATTATTCCTGAGGAAATGGAGGAAGACAATACAAGTGAAAGTTGATTTTGTAAAAAATGAAGAGATTACTTTAAGGAGTGTTCAATGACAGAATCATATCTATGCATAAAAGCCATTGATCTATCCGTCTTTTCAGAGGGTTTTAGCATAGCCTCCAGTTTTCACAAGAAAATAATAGATTGCAATCCCCAGTTGGGAATTCATGGCTATTCCATGGATATCCGCTTGCAATTTGAAAATAATATTTATCCTGCAAAGATCACAAATAATGCGTTTGACCGGAAAAAATATCCGGCACATCATGACATTCTTCAAATCCGATATGGAAAGAAAACGGGCTTGCCAGTCGCTTTACAACGTGTATTTTGGAAAAGTGATCGAACTATCAGGGAAATACGTAAACAACGGATGCCTGGGGACCGACGTCACATCATCATTCCAGAAGAACAACGGGAATATCTGGTTGTGTACGCGACAGAACAGCCAGACTTATTTGTATTGGAAGCCATCAACGCAGAAGAAATGACTACAATGAGATCCATCGTTCAGACACAATCCGAACTGGATTTTGAAAACCGACTTATTTCGGACTTTATTGACCCGGAGGCGACGATTGTAGAAAGAATCGCATGGCAGAAGATGAGAAAAGTCAATCGAAAAATCGGTAGTGGTTTAAAAATACTTTATCATAATCGATGTCAGATTTGCGGACAAGATATAGGGGAACATTACGGCATACATATATCAGAAGCTCATCATATTGAGTACTTCGTTAGAAGTTTAAATAATGAAGCTTCGAATCAAATGATCGTGTGCCCGAACCACCATCGAATTATTCATGCTGTTAATCCTGAATTTAATTGGAAAAAGAAGGTTTATGTTTATCCTAATGGCTTGGAAGAAGGGCTTTTAATCAATTATCATTTATAAGAAATAATCCAATTGAATTATAATGGTATGAGAGATTAAACTGTTTTGAATTGATGAACAAAAAATAGATTAAAGAATAGGGAAAGGGAAGGAAAGAAAATGATTCGTGTTCCGTGGGATGAAGAGGAAATGGAAGAATTGGTGGAAGTCTACATCCGTCATGAAGGTAAGAGTGGCTCAGATGTGGATGCCGAGCTGAATAAACTTTCAAAGGGATTAAATGAACGAGCGGATCGCTTAGGAATTCCTCATGACGCCAAATTTCGAAATCTAAATGGATTGCACATGCAGTACCAGAATCTAAAATATGTGGAAACAGACGGAAAAGAAGGTTTGAGCAGTGCCAGTCAATTAATGCGCGATGTAATGGAAAAAAGGATGAAGAAGAAATGAATATGTTAGAAATGATGAATTTAGAAATATACATTATTTAATCCATCTGAAATTTCTCAAGAGCATAAGAAGAGACAACAGGAACCCAATGACTGTTGGTTTGAAATAATCAAAGAAGAATAAAGCAATAAAATTACCAAAGGTGACTGCCAGTTATTTCGATGCAAATTAGAGAGCAACCATCCCTATACAATACAAACTAGACTGACACACCTCCCACATCAAGAAATAAGTTGCACCTATTGGACAAAACTGTCCAATCCTGATTTCCCACTGTCCACCTGCATTCATCCCAACATCCGGATGATTCACTATCATCCCTTTATGGGTCAATCGAAAACGAGGCCGAGCATGCATCCATCCCTTTATGAGCAAGTCGTCAACCAATTATTAGCCAATATCATTGATCAGCAAGACCCGGCAATCACGCGGGTGGAGACGGCGGGCATGGACAAGGCGGAAGCCGCCGACATTTTATCGGGGTATTTTGGAGGTGTTTTGCGGGATGCCTTAACCCAGACCGGGGGCAGTGGCACGCAAAAACTGACCCATCAGGTCCAATTGGTTAATGCCCTGGTTCAGACGTTGGCGGCCTTTATGGGCGAGGGCACATGGCAAAAGCAGGCGGTGGATCCCCGGGCGGAGCAATTGCTGGCCATTTTGGATAAACGGGG
>Ga0268357_101594_pt1 | contig 13935 bp, 11 predicted proteins | sample BioMet10_FD_192466 | JGI IMG/M metagenome (GOLD analysis project Ga0268357, IMG submission 192466) | Sewage microbial communities from Oakland, California, United States - Biofuel 10 (Illumina Assembly) | ecosystem: Engineered > Wastewater > Sewage > Unclassified | place: USA: California... | reverse complement strand
TTGAAGGAAGTCGGCCTTCTTGAGAAAAAAGACGCGAAGCCAAACCTCCTGTCCGGCGGCGAAAAGCAACGCGTTGCTATCGCAAGAGCCTTGGCCATGGATCCGGAAATGGTGCTTTTTGATGAACCAACATCAGCCCTTGATCCCGAAATGGTTGGGGAAGTCCTCGATGTCATCGCTCGCTTAGCCAAAGCCGGAATGACCATGGTCATCGTTACCCACGAAATGAGCTTTGCGAAGAAAATTGCTAGTCGGGTTCTTTTCATCGATGATACCCGCATCGTCGAAGATGGAACGCCGGACGAAATTTTTAACCACCCTAAAGAAAAACGAATTCAGGACTTTTTGATGAAAGTCATGAGTATTTAAATATCCCCAGCAAAAAGCCCCTCAATAGAACAAAGGAACTCCAAAGAGTTCCCATAAAGAAGGGCGAACGAAGTAATTACTTGGCGACTTTCCGTTCTTCGAAGATAACCGAAAGGGTCGCCAAAACATAAAACGCCAAAGGGGCGATGCTATGCGAAACGTCATAGAAGGCCGCCCAGCCCGCGGTATAAGCATCAGGGAAACTAAAAGCGCTGATGGTCGTCGCTAAGCCAGAGGCGATATAAAAGAGAATCTCGGTTTCTAAGACACCACCGTCTTTTCGTTGAAAGCAGATGATGCCAAGCACTGCCATCGCAGCCGAAGCGACAAGGCCATAGGAATTCCGCCAGCCATTGTCGAAACAGGCTAATGACGTCACCGAATTAACGAACGTCAGCAACCCAATCGAAAAATAAAGCAACCCAAATTCCGCAAAGGCTGATTGGGAGGCTTGACTCTTTTTTAAAGCGCGAAGTCCAATCAATAACACGATAACGAATCCCGCAGCGCCAAAGACGGCGAAGAAGAAATCACCAACGATATTGGCGGTCGAAATTTTGGCGTTGTTGTTTTGGGCATTATTCACCACTGAGGCAATTCCAACCCAAGTCGTCAAAATCGAGCGAAGAAGATAAAGACCGGCAAGAACGAGGGCGACGATACTAGCCCAAAATCCCAACGGGCGTGTGGTGGAATTCTTTTTTGTTTCGGTAGATTTTTCCTTTACGGGCTCCACCACGACTTCAACAGGTTTCTCTTGGTTGGGGGCTTCTTCCTTTTCTTCGGCCATAAGGTTTCTCCTTAGTTTTCTTTAGTATAGCGGTTTTTTTCGACCCGTAAGAAACTCTTTGAAAGGGCGACGTCTTCATTTACCAAAACAATGCGGTCGGCCCATAGAAGGAAGGAGATGATAAAGGTTGAAACCATCAGAAAGAACAGCTTATTTCGCGATTTTTAGCCTCGTTTCCGTTGTATTTCTTTTCATAAAAATAAGACCGCCTTAACGATTGTCGTAAAATTTCCAAAGGCCTTCTTTCCTTGTTCATCAAGAAAACAATGAATGAGATGCCAAACCCCGAAGCGGCCTGCCTCTGAAGCGTAAACAAAAGATGGGGCGAGAGCCAAGCCTCGCCCCATCCATTTAAAAGCTTACTTACTTTAAAGTATCGAGATACTTCGCAAGCTCGCTCCGATTATAGTAAGAAGCTTTGTCGTTAAGCCAGACATGAGGTTCCACCCCATCATCGACATCGCTGTAGATGCCATTTTTAAGCGTGCAAATGACGTCGCGTCCAGAGAATTGGCCCGTCGCGCCAAGCGCCGTATTGAGTTTTGAGACTTCACAAGCGCCACCGCCAGTGGTTTGGCCTAATAGGGTAACGTTGCCCGCGGCCTTGCACAAAAACGGAACAAGGTTGCCACAGCTGAAGGAGCATGGCGAGGTCAAACAATAAACTTTCTTGTCCAACAAGTTGTCCTTGTCATCGAACACGCGGTCCATGTTGATATCGGCTTTGTAGATGTTCGTGCCCTTAGCTCCAGTGAGATGATCCTGAATGCTGATTTCGGCATCCCCTGTCATCCAAGAAGCGAGATAAACCGCCGCATCAACTGCACCGCCACCGTTATTGGAGAGGTCGACAACCACTTTTGTAATCGGACTAGAGTCCCGGGTGATTTGGCTATGGGCGTATTCGACTAAAGCGTAGGTATTATTCCCGGCCGTTTCTTTGGTGGCTGGCGTGGTGTAATAATCCGTGACACCATTCGTCAAGAATTGATCAAAGGTGATAAAGGCCGTATCGTTCACCTCTTGGTAAGGCAAATAGCTCGCGCCAAGACCGGCGGTTCTGGCGGCGTAAAAGGCTTTTTGTTCCTCAAAATGCTTGGCCAAAGAAGGACCATAGTATTCTTTAGAAAGAGGCTGGAAGGTTGATCCGGTATAAGCCGAGCCGTGCACAATGCCCGAATGGGATTCGCTAAAACCTTTGAAGATCGCTTTAACTTGCGCGGTTTCTGATTTCAAGGTGTCAGTCGAAAGCATATCCTCCTTAAAACCAAGCCGATCAAAGTAATCATCAAAACTGGTCAATCCCCGCTTATCAAAAAGACCATAGAAAGTATCAAAATTGAAGCAAAGTTCATTGTAGTTATACTTCGCTAATGCTTCGCTCACTTTTCCTGTGGGCGTCGGAGTGTAAAAAAGGTCTTTAAGATCACTAAAATTCGAGAAAATAAAAACGGATTGACCGTTATAGTTAAGGCCGCCATTCGTCGGGTTAATAAAGACATCGGCAAAAGTGGCAAATGGGAGATAACCTGCGCCATCTTCATAGATCATCGGAATATCATAAGCACCTAGATCGAGTTGAGTCGCTTGCTTTTCGCCCCGAAGGTAAAATGATCCGCTTTCACGCTCGATATATTGCGCCTCTTTCTTCGAATTAAATCCGGTCACCGCTATAGAATCAAGCGGAGTCCAAGCGGCAGGAGTGATGTAAAAACTATCGAAATCATCATAGGTAATCTTCTTATTCACGAAATCCACAGTCGCATAGTTCTTTTTGGGCGTCGTAATAATGACTTTTTGATCCGCCGAAGTAACCGTGAAAGACTCGGCGCTATAGCCAAGAAAGAGACCGATCAAAGAAAATGAATCGCTATCCAATTTGATATAGGGAAAATCGGGAGCTCCTTCTTTGAAATAAAGCGTCATCGTGTCTTTGCTGGCAGGCAGGAAGGCATAGCGATCCACCACTTTGGCGGTGAGCGTCGCCGCAATCGAAGAAGAACTCGAGGAAGCATTACTAGAGAGAACGCTACTTGAAGAAGAAACCGCCGACGAACTTACTTGAGAAGAACTCTTGCTTGAAGATGAGACTACTGAACTTGTAGAAGATCCTCCGCAACTGACTAAGACACCAGTCGAAAGAACCATCAGCCAAATAATCGAATGTTTTTTCATGTTTATCCTTTCGAAAATAAGCGGAGTCAAATGCTTCCGTACAATTTATTATAAAGTAGCTAAAATTAAAGAAAGAACACATTCGCGTCAAAATCCGCCACTTTTTTTCACACCCTCTTTTAGCGAGATGGCAACCCGCCTTGAAACCCACAGATTTCGCGGGGTTTATTTCCAAGAGTTCCTATTCGCTTTGCAATCAAGTACCCAAAATGGGTACACTATTAGCGTGGAAAAGATCAAAATCAACTTATCACCCGAACAGTATGGCAAGCTCTCCGTCGATGCCCAAACCTTTGGCTTCCTTAAAAAGGGAACAGAAGAGGCCAATTTAAACGCATTTTTAAATACGCTTATCGCCAACGCTTATCACGCTCGTTATGAAAAAGAACGGTTGATCCACGACCATTTGTATCAATCTTTTAAGGCCCTCTCGCCCAGCGACCAGGCTTTAGGGGAAATGATGGATTACATCAATTCCGTTCTCTATGAAGGCTATTTAAGCCGTGACGAGAAAGAGCTTCGCTCCTTCATCTCCTTAAGACCGAATCAAGAACAAGCAACGCTATTCGCCACCATCGAAGCGGAAGAGCTTGCTTTCTCCAATGAAACCATGTCGGGGTATCTTAGAAGTTTAATCGATGATTATCTCCGCCTTTCGGGAGCGGAAAAGGAATCGCTTCTCTTTCCAAAAGAGGAGGAACAGATCCTTGATGCCCTTAAATCCTCGCGCAAACTTCGCATCAAAAACGCCACCATGGATTTTGTCATGAGCCCTTATTATTTCGACAGTAACGATGAAGGGACTTTCAATTATGTCTATGGCGAGGTCGGCAATGGCTCCAATCCTTTTCCTCGCTCTTTTCACCTCTTCAAACTCAAAGACAGTTTGTCGTTGCTCCCGGAATATTTCTCTTTCACTCCAGAAGATCAACGATACCTCGAAAGCAAACTGAAACAGGATGGAATCGCCTATGCCGGCGACGAAACGATCGATGCCGTCGTCAGCTTCGACCGCCTTGGGTTAAAAATGTTGAAATCCATTTATTACCTTCGACCTTCCTTCACGATCCTCGAGAAGAATAATTCAGAACAGGTTTTGGTCCACCTCCATGGCTCTTCCATGAATCTCCACCACTATTTGTCTCGTTTCGGATCCCACGCGATCGTCAAAAGTCCTTTGAAACTACGAAACGACCTCGCTTCGTTTTATCAAAAAGCAGATCAACAATATTCCCAATAAATGCCTTCGTTCCTTTTAGGGAAAACTGAGCCTATTTTGCTGGGGCTTTTTTCTCGATAATTTCTTCGAGGAAGCGATTATGAAAAACATCAAAGGCAAAGCGAGTGACATCATTATCTATCAAGATCAAGTCGACGAGGTTACGCTCCAACAAGTCTCCTTATTAGCGAATCAGCCTTTTACGCAAGATTTAAAAATCCGCATCATGCCCGATTGCCACGCTGGGAAAGGCTGTGTGATCGGAACCACGATGACCATCAAAGACAAAATCGTTCCCAACTTGGTTGGGGTCGATATTGGATGTGGAATGCTTTTGGTCCATTTGGGCCAAACTCCAATTCATTTCCACGCCTTGGACGCTTTTATCCATCAGCAAATTCCTTCAGGCATGGAAATTAATGCCGAGAAACAGGATTGCCCCATTGATTTAAAAGCGTTGCGCTCTTACGGGCAGTTGAAAAAAACGAATCGTTTTGAGCAGGCCTTAGGAACGTTAGGAGGCGGCAACCACTTCATCGAAATCGATAAAGACAAAAAGGGCGAGCATTATCTCGTCATCCATTCCGGATCGCGAAATCTGGGAAAACAGGTGGCCGAATTCTATCAAGATGTCGCCATCTCGGAAGGCGAAAAGGGCATTTTTGATCGTGAAAAGGCAATCAACCAAGTGATTGAAACCTATCGTCAAGAAGGACGGGCAAAAGAGATTGAAGGGGCCATCAAGTCCTTAAAAGCGAAGGACATCCCTCTTCCTTTTCCTCCCGAACTTGCCTACTTAGAAGGACAGGCTTTTTCCGATTATCTCCACGACATGGACATTGCCCAACGCTACGCGGTGCTTAATCGCGAAGCCATGGCCCGGAAGATATGCAAATTCCTGGGCTTGGACTTCGATCAACAAGACCATCTTTGCACCATCCACAACTACATCGATCTTGAGGCGATGATCCTCCGAAAAGGGGCGATTTCGGCTCAAAAGGGCGAACAGGTCATCATTCCAATCAACATGAGAGATGGAACCATTTTGGGCACGGGCAAAGGGAACGCGGATTACAACTTCTCAGCGCCCCATGGTGCCGGCCGACTCTTTTCTCGCAGCGAAGCGCGGCAACGTTTTACCGTCAAAGATTTCCAAAAAACAATGAAAGGGATTTATTCGACTTCCATCGCGAAAGGCACCCTCGATGAATCGCCCTTTGCTTACAAGAACCTCGAAATGATCCTTCCTTACCTTCGTGATACCGTCGAAGTCACCTCCATCATTAAACCCATCTACAACTTTAAAGCGGTTGAGGGCGAACTCCCCTATTGGACAAAAGGCGTTAATGGGCGGAATTAATTCCTCTTTTTCACATCTTTATCTCGACATGGTGGAGTTTATCACCGCCTATCTTTTCGCTTAGGTTACTTGAAAATCCCCTGCAAAACCCGCTTATAAAGACAATGAACATCAGCCTCCATTTATTAGTAACAATTTTGTTAGTAACATTTTTGTTACTTAAATTTAGCCATTGACTTCTTTCTTCCAATACACCAGAGAAGTTTGTCCGTAATTCAATGCAAAGCGAAAACTCGTCATCGCCAAAATCAAAAAGAGAAACAGCGGATGCAATCGTTTGTTTTCTTAACCGAAATACTCTAAAGTTCTGAGATTCTTTTAATCCTCTTGAGAAAGAATCTGGAAGTAAGAATTCCGCTTCAGTAGTTCATCTGGACTCCCTTGATCAACGACCTTGCCTTGGTCCATCACCACCACATAATCCGCTTTCTTCACTGGGGCGTAATGATGAGCGACCATCACAACGGTTCGTCCTTTCATTAGCTCTGCTAATCCTTGGTCGATTTCTTCTTCAGTCTTTCGATCGAGATTGGCTGTAGCTTCATCCAGAATTAAATATTTGGGATCTTTAAGTAGGGCCCGGGCAATCGCCACCCGTTCTTGTTCGCCACCCGAAAGACGCGAGCCTTTAACTCCGACCTCATAGTCCAAGCCTCCGGGGTGAGAGGCAACAACCTCATCTAGCCGCGCCAAGTGAGCTACTTCATTAAGACGATCCTCGCTTACCTCTTGGGAAAGCCCATAAGTCATGTTCGAACGAATGCTGCCCGAGAATAAGGAAGCGTTCTGAGATACGATTCCAAACTGCTCCCGCCACGACTGAAGCGAGACCGCATTGGCTTTCTCGCCTTGGAGGGTTAATTCTCCCTCGGAAGTGGGATAGAGCCGATCGATTAACTTGAGCAAGGTAGATTTCCCGGAACCGTTACTTCCCACGATCGCGGTTACTTTCTTTTCTGGGAGTTGGACGCTGATGTGGTCGATGACTTCTTTCTTTTGATAGGAGAAAGAGACTTTATCCAATTTCAAATCACCAACATGGTCGCCCTTAAAAGCTTCGCCTCGGGTGACATCTTCTTCGTTCCGGCGGAAAACCGAAACCAGTTCTTTGCTACCGCCGAACGTCGCGGCGAAGTAGCTCGGAAGTGTCATAACGGCCGCCAGCGTCAATTCAAGCGCCATGCCGAAAACATAAACGGCATTGATTGGGGTCATCTCCGTGATGCTGCCCGCTTCGATGGCGATAATTCCGCCTAAGAACGCACAGCAATAGATGATTATTTCAGTGAAATTCTCCGCCAAGGTTTGAATCGCTGTGGCGAAGGCGTTATAGAGCGAGGCATCATAACGGTTGTCGATAAGCTCTAGGCTTTTGGCGATGGCTTTTTCTTCGCCTTTCGATGCTTTGATAAATTTGTAGGAAGAGAGTTGCTCGGTGTAATGGTCGGTTTGAAGCGAGATGCTATTTTGAAGCAAGGTCGTCGCTTTGCTACAAAGTTTGACGCTGAAAAAGAGGACCACGAGAGCCAACGCAAGCGTGACGGCCAAGATAATCAGGGCTTGGGGCATTTCTTTAGGAGCGGCAGCCGAAACGGAAATGATATAGGTCACGATTTGGAGAAGAGCAATGATCGCATAGAAGGGTTTGGAAGCATATTCGGCATCCGAGGTGATCCGCGAAAGCATCCCATTCGGGGCTTCGGTGTCGAAATCCCGCAAAGGAAGATGCATCATCTTCTTCCACATTTTCTTACGAACCCCCGTAACCACACTCACGAAGCCAAAGTCCGCCAAGACGCCAGCAAAAATTAAAACATATTGGGCGAAACTGGCCGCCAAATAAAGCCACAAAGGCGTTAAATCCGTCATCGTCCCGGTGAAAATCGCCATGTAATTCTGATACTGTGTCAAAAGGACAAGCGAATTAAAAACGGCGAAAATGGCGCCAATGCAAATCGAGAACCAAGGAATTCTTACCCCTTTATAGAGGGTGCGGAAGACATGACCTTTAACCGACAATTCTTGGACATCCTCTTGTTTCTTGTTTGGATGAAAATACTTAGAGATTCTTGACATATTCATTGTTCCTCCCTCACGAGTTCGCGATAATCCGGACAGGCTTTCAGCAAATCATCGTGCCGGCCTTCACCCACAAGCTTGCCTTGATGAAAAACCAATATCCGATCGGCATTTTTAACCGTTTTTAGATTATGGGCGACCGCGATTTCGGTGCGGTTCTTGCACGACTCATCAACGAGGCATTGAATATCGGCTGAAGCCTTGGCATCAAGGGCACTCGTGGCCTCATCGAGCAAAACGTATTCGCTTTCGCTCAAAAGAAGACGAGCGACACCGATCTTTTGGCGTTGGCCGCCCGAAAGACGGCCCGCCCCATAACCCACGGAATAATCCAAGCCGCCCAAAGGAGCGAATTCTTCAGCCAATCCGACTTGCTGAAGTACTTGAAGGAGTCGCTCATCGGGATAAGGTTTTTCGACGCAATAATTCAAAAGATCGCGAAGAGTCCCCGAGAAGCCAGGGGCATTTTGGGGCAGATAAGCAAAGAGGCTTCGGTAGTCGCCGTAACTGTATTCCGAAATGTCCTTTCCGCTGAGGGTGATTTTGCCCTCAGAAGGCTCATAGAAACGCTCGATAAGGTTGAGAATCGTCGACTTGCCCGATCCACTCAAGCCTACCAATGCGGTCTTTTCCCCTTTATGCAAAGTAAAAGAAACATTCTTGAGAACCGGTTCTTTATCATAGGCAAAACTGACATTATTGAACACGATGTCCCCTACCTCAGGAACAAGAATGGCATTCGTTCCCTTCTCGCTTGGGGAAGAAAGAATCGTGGCCAAACGCAACGTTGCGCCTTGAGCATCCTTCAAATAAATCCACAACGTCAGATGTTCAGCGGTATAGGTTCTAAAGGAGGTCGCTAAAAGAATATAAGCATAAAATTGCTCCTGACTCATCGTCTTGTCGAAAAGATAAATCGCCGGCGGAATGATGATGAGCAACAGCGGAAGAAACCACATCATGTTCTTGATAAAGGCGTTGATTTGGTCAACCACCGCGCCTTGCTTTTTGACCTTATCCAGCTCTTGGATAACCTCATTCCCCGAAGTGATTTCTTTTTCTTGATTGTTATAGGATTTAATGACTTCGACGTTATCAATCTTCTCGGCAAGCTTCGCGGTCAGCACCGCAATCTTGGCCTGGATTTTGTTCCGATTCTTGAAAGTGATTTTGCCAGAAAGCCACGAACCGAGGAATATGAGCGGAATCACACAAATTAAGGTAATCGTCAAAACCGGAAGCTTCATTTTCACCACCTGAATGATGGCCATGACGATGTAATAAAGCCGCGGAATCTCGTTGACGGTAAGATCGACGACGAACTTCGCGCTTTTGGCCGTATCATCCGTGAGACGAGTCACGATTTCTCGAGGATCATCCTTTTCGATGTCTTGGACTTTCAGGAAAAAGACCTGTTTGACCGCGTAGCGTTGAATGTTGCGTTCAAGTTGGGCGGTCAAAATGCCCTCGAGATGGGCCCCGAGGACCTTGGTAGCAACAATCGAAAGCCCAATGGCCAATAGAATCAGCAAAGGCGTAATCGCATCATGAAGATCCACATATTTCGCCGCGAAGGTCGCACCCGTGCGATCAGCAAAAACCAAAGTGAGTTCGGCTCGCCCTAAACTCAGAGCGAGGCAAATGAGCATCCACACCCAAGGAAGACCGGCCTTCCATAGCATCCGGAAATAATTGCCCCAAACGCCAACTTTCTTTTCTTTCTTCGCTTTTCGCATCTATTTTATCCTCACTTTCCTTCGCCGAGATTCTTATTGAGAAACGCGATAAAATCGGGATAGGCTTCTTTGACGATCCGATGATTTTGCGGGGACATAATAAAGGCATGCCAAAGACCAGGATAACTCAGGAACGTGGCTTGATTTCCTGCGGCTTTGAGCGCCCCGTAAAACATCAAAGAATCATCGAAAAGACATTCACACTGGCTAGCGCTTAAGGTTATAGGAGGCAAGGAATCTAATTGACCATAAAGCGGGGAGAGATAAGGGTTTTTAACATCTTTTTTCTCAAAGCAAACCTCTTCACTATTTTCAAGTATGGTGTCCGTAACCACAAAGTCCGTCTTCAATGAGAATCGCCGATAACTTTCTGTTATTTCATCGAATTGGGTCGGGGCGGAATTCGCATAAACCGCTTGAGGCAAAGGCAAGGCTTTGTCACGGGCAAGCATTGAGAGAGTAATCGCCAAATTGCCCCCAGCCGATTCGCCAACGAAAACGATGTTTTTCGCATCATAATCTTTTAAGAGCCATTGATAGCCTTCGAGGCAATCTTCAAGCGCCGCAGGAAACGGGAATTCCGGAGCTAAACGATAGTCGATTGAAAAAACGTTGTAGCCAAGGCCATTGACCATAGTCGAAATAAAACGCATCCGCTCCTTGGTGCAGGCGCCAGTAAAGCCACCACCATGGATGTAATAGATGATTTTCTTAGAAGGGTTAGTTTCTTTCGTCAAAAGCCAAGCTCCACAATTCCCTAAAGCGAGAGAACGGACCGATAGATTTTGAAGAAAGGACTTCTCGGAGGTAAGCACATCCCTCTCTTGCTTCCGATTGGCTTCAATCATTTTCGGAATCAATTCTTTCTTTTCGGCCGAAGTGAAAATCTTGGGCTTATACCCGCTCAAACGAATATAGCAACGGAAGAAAGCATCGCGAATACTCATATCTTTCCTTTCTTTTTTCGAAGAATTTGTTCAAAAACTTGAAGATTCCTTGCGAAAAAATCCGCTTTCGCTAAAATGTAACAAAGTGTTCCAACAAGCCCGATTATAAAGAACAAACGGCTCGAGGGCAACGGCTCGAAATCAATTGGAACAAAAAAGGATTTTTTATGCCACAAGAAAAAAGACCCTGCAAAGTAACTTCGCTCATTTGTGACGCTTTGTGCACATTGATTGAGGAAGGCAAACCCTATGAAACCCTTTCGCTTCAAGAAATCGTCGATCGAGCGGGAGTCTGCCGCAATTCCTTTTATCGTAACTATCACAGCAAAGAAGATATCTTCAAAGAGAAATTTCAGGAGATCTGCGAAGAATCCAATCGTTTCTTGGGGGATAAAACCAATCTAACCTTGTATGGGATTGTTTATTCGATTGCGCTCGTCATGGAACGGAACCGGCGCTTTCTCCTTTGTTTTTATGAGGCGAACGCAAAACTCTATTTTGATACGCTGATCCATCAGATCGAGAAATCCAATACGCCAAAACCAATTTCTTCAATCACACCAGATGAATATTATCTTTTTGCCTCACGAGCCTGGATTACGATCGGCGTCTTAACCGAATGGCTACAAAAGGGTTGCGATATCCCAGCGGAAAAGATCGCCAATCTTCTTCAATCCTGGGCCGCCTAAAATTCCATCCGGAGAAGCCCGCGCTTCAAGATCGTCAGCTTTCAAAATCCCTGCAAATCCCCATTGAATAAACCATCAGTGATCAAGGATAAACAAGAGGATCTTCACTGACATCATACTGGACGTAGCATGCCGCACCGATGGTTTGATCCGAAGTCTGGAAGGAAACTTGGATTTGCTTCGACTTGAACTTCACGGATTGCTGAGCGGTCCAACCGCTGAACGCGAAACCTATAATGGTCGGATACGATGCAGCGATATAGAGAACAGAAAGGGAGGTGCATAGGCCGAAGACATGGTCTTCGAACCTTTCGAGCTTATCCGATAAATGCACTTTCGCCAACGAGCTACAACCTTCAAAGGCATATTGGCCGATCGATGTGACGCTTGAAATCTCCATGTAGGTCAAAGCACTACAATAGTAGAAAGCGTGATGGTCGATGCTCGTCATATAGCTTGGAAAACCAAATTCCTTCAGCGCCGTGCAGTTGGCGAAAGAGTAGGCGGGCATCATCGTCAAAGTGGAGGCGACAGGCAAAGAAGCTAGGGTAAGACTCGTGCAATCCTCAAAAGCGTGTTCGCCAAGAACCGCGAGCGTTTGCGAGCCAACAAACTTCACGATGCCGCTTTTGGCAAAGGCATAAGTGCCAATCGAGGTGATGCCTGAGGTCGGGACACTAAGGTGGACGATGCCCTTCGCGCCATAGAATGCTTTATCCTCAACCCGTGTCACCGAACTCGGAATGGTATAGGTGTCCCCGGAGGCATTGGCAAAGTGAATCAATGCTGTTTGGCCTGCATTAAAAAGACAATGGCCGTCGGAGGAATACGTCGTTGACCCGCTCGCGACTGAGAACGAGGCCAAGGATGGCGTATCGATAAATGCGAGATCGCCGATGCTGGTAACGGAAGAAGGAATCGCGATGCTTGTTAAAGCCAAATCGTCTTCGAAGACTTCTTTGCCAATTGTGGTTAGCGTGTTGGGCAAGACGACGCTGGTGAGATGGGAGCAGCCCTTGAAGGCATAATCTCCCAACGTAGACGCCCCACTTCCGGAGGCGAACGTAACCGTTGTCAAAGCGGTGTCGTTCAAAAACGCGTTGGCACCGACGCTCGTGAGCGACGAAGGGAGGCTAATCGTCGATAAAGCGGTGCAACCTGTGAAGGCCGAAGCCCCAATGCTGGTGATGGAAGAAGGAATGACAAGAGACGCCAAAGAGCTGCAACCCCTGAAGAGATAATCTGGAATGCTAGTCAAGGAGCTCGAAAGGGTAACAGAGGCAAGCGAACTGCAGTTACTTAAAGCACCCTCGCCTAACGTGGCGACGCTTGAAGGAAGGACGATTTCGCTGAGATTGGTGCAACCCCCAAAGGCGTTAGCACCAATGCTGGTGATGCTCGAGGGAATCACCACATGATGAAGCGAACTTTTGCCGATGAAAGCGCTGATAATCGACGTCACAGGCAAATCATTATACTGGGAAGGAACATAGACGGTTGCGGCATTCCCGGTGTAGCTGGTCAGCGCATAAGTGGTGTCGTTATCCATTTTCGTGAAGATCATCTGAGACGCAGGGTTCGCGGAGGCTTCGCAGGTATAAGACAATGAAAAAGACGTGATCATCGGCACGGCGGAGAGATAAGCCACCTCAATGAACGGGGGATGAAGATTGTCAAAAGCGTAAGTGACGCTTCCGCCGGGGGTCGAGGCGGCAAGAGAAATATCACTCTCAAATGGGACACCATATTCCCAGCCAAAGGAAATGCCAACGGGGTTGGTATCCGCCATCGTCAAAGTAATCGAGGAAAGACCATGGATTTCGCTTTGGTTACGAAAATAGCCGCCCGAAGCAAGCGTGCCCCATGCCGCGTCGCTCGAGGTCAAACCTTGGTACTCAAAAGTCAGCGAATTGCCTAATAAGGTAGCAATACTCTCCGTTGTTTTCGTGGTAGAACTTTGAAACCGATGAGTGGATGGCGAAAAATCCAGCGCATACGTTCCCGAATTATTCTCGGCGAGAAAGCTCTTTTGCGATAACCCTCCTGCGAAGACCGTCACCAAAGACACTCCGGCAAGCAACGTCGCAGCTAATGTCAGGTTCTTTTTGTCCATCGTTTTCCTCGCTTTTAATAAGAATACGGCAAGGAGACTCCGCGCCGGTATCAATTAAAAAGCACCAGCCGTGAGAGGCTGAGGGGATCGCGTTCCCAAAAAGACAAAACCTCTGCAAAAAGCCAATATTTTCGTTATTGCAAAACCTCAAACGACGTTTTCAATCCGATAGTGTTTTTTGGAAAGAACGAAAGGATAATTTTCCGGGTACGTTGAGACTGGGAAGGGGCATATAAAGAGGAGGTGGATTAATGTCACCAAAAGGGCTGCCCCTCTCCTTTTGGTCCTTTAGAACAACATTCGCGCTTCGGCGCCGCGAGCTTCTGCTCAAAGTGTGCATCATAAGAAAAGTACCCCGCTTTCTGGCTTGGTCCAGAGTTTGGGGTACAGTTCATTTTCTGGATCCGCCTTTCTGACCGGTATAAAAAACGAAAATCTGGTAAAGTCACATTTTGCGA
>Ga0268357_101587_pt1 | contig 14031 bp, 10 predicted proteins | sample BioMet10_FD_192466 | JGI IMG/M metagenome (GOLD analysis project Ga0268357, IMG submission 192466) | Sewage microbial communities from Oakland, California, United States - Biofuel 10 (Illumina Assembly) | ecosystem: Engineered > Wastewater > Sewage > Unclassified | place: USA: California... | reverse complement strand
ACAATCCCACAACGGCATAATTTGACTTTGGATTCTTGGGTTTCTCCTCTATGCTCAACACGTTGCCGCCCTTATCAAACTCTGCAACTCCGTATCTCTCAGGATCATTCACATAATAGCCAAAAACAGTGGCCTTTCCTTTTGCCGTTTTCTCAACAGCTCCCGACAGCATCTTTGTAAAGTTGCTGCCATAAAATATATTATCTCCAAGCACCAGACAAACAGAATCATTGCCAATAAATTTCTTCCCTATGATAAAAGCCTGTGCTAAACCGTCGGGAGAAGGCTGGACTTCATAAGAGAAGTTAACTCCGTAATCCTCACCGCTTCCCAGCAGCCTCTTGAACCCGGAAATATCCTCGGGCGTAGAGATTATTAAAATATCCCTTATCCCCGCCAGCATTAATACTGAAATCGGATAATACACCATCGGCTTATCATAAATAGGAAGAAGCTGCTTGCTCACTCCCTTTGTAATGGGATAAAGACGCGTGCCTGAGCCGCCCGCCAAAACAATACCTTTCATAACATTTCCTCTATAACTGCCCAAAGTTACTCAAATTAATATTTTTCCGTAGCCAGATTGCAAAAAACCTGTCATAAATATAATAAACGCCCTGTTGAGAAGTGACAAAATCTTTCTCCAACAGACCTTTAAGTGCAGACTGTACGGAACTTGAACCGGTCAGCGAGTATTTGGAAATAAACCTGCCGCCTGTAACCGCCTTTGCCTTACCCTCTTTTGCAATTGCCACCAAAAGATTTTTCTGTTTATCGGGAAGTCTGTATATAGTCTCCTGATAATTATAATTATAACTCTCTACAATATTGTCTTGCGCCAAATCGACAATTCCAGCCTTGCATTCGCAACCCGGTTCAGTAAGAATGAACACTGCATTAAGCATTTTCTGGACATACCAGGTAATGCCGTCAAATCTTTCGTAGATCTCCTCTACAAATTCGGAAGGGATTTTCTTGGCTCTTTTATTAAAGTGATAAAGAGCGAATTCCGTATATTTTTCTATCGCGATAGGCTCAAGATCGAGCATGGAAACGCTTTGATAAAACGGACGGGACGGACTAAGGAACATATTGCCTATCACATGCCTGCGGCTTCCGGAAAATATAAAACGCGAATTGCTGCAATGCTGTACGTGCGTGCGCAGAATAGCTTCTACGTTCTTCTCCGGATAATCTGCGATCTGCTGAAATTCATCTATTGCCACAATACAAGGTTTGCCTGCATTCTCTATATATTTAAATATTTCCTCAAGAGTCCGTTCGCTTTTATAAGTTCTGCCGGCCTGAAAATTTAAGGAAGGATTACCGGAAACGTCAAAAGAAATACCCGCACTGAGAGATTTGACCGTATCGACAAACGATTCAAGTGCTTTCCGTCCAAGAGGTTTAAGCCTTTCCAGTATTACCTTACCAAGGGACATCACAAAATCATCAAGGCATCTGGTGGCATATATGTCAACAAAGAAGGTATTATAATCTTTCTTTATGGTTTTATTGTCAAAACAATGTTGTATAAGACCGGTCTTGCCCATCCTCCGCGTAGATATGAGCGCCACATTATTACCATTTGTAATAAGTCTTAATAACTCTTTGGTCTCCCTGTCTCTATCACAAAAATATTCGCCCGAGACATAGCCGGAGGTAATAAACGGATTGATTATTTTTACCATAACGTATTTATTATAAAACAATTATCAAACAAAAAGCATAACATTCAAAGGCTTTTACGCAAAAGTAATAATTATTTTATAATAATTGCGTTTATAATAAGATCTTCCGGCTATCTTGCATTAAAGCAACTTAACTTGGTCCTTAAGGACGTTGAACTTTGCATCAATTGCAGAATAGGCCATTACCTGAATAACGTAAGCCCTTCTTCCCTTAACTACATATATGGCTTTGCACGGCGCAGTCTGCGAATTACCCGGAAAAAATGCTTCTACGGCCCTTAATCCCTGATATGTAATATAATTGATAATATCCCCTTCCTCTTTAAGCTCTTGAACAAAAAAACTCAATATCTGGCCGGATGTCTTGCCCGCTTTTAGTTCTCTGTTCAGGTCGTAAACATATACGGATATCAATGCCCTATCTATAGTATTTTTATTTATGACCTCCTGCATGCTGGCAATCATAAGCGGTTCACCGGTTTCATCGGCATTAAACTTGGCAACAAATTTCGCATCATTAATAAGTCTATACCGGCTCCCGACAGATAATCCGTATACCGGATAGACCTTTACACCATTCTGTGCAAAAGACGAAACGCTGTATGCAACCGCAGATGTAAAGATTGTTGTGGTTACAATAAATATTAAAAAATGAAAAAAATGATTTTTAATATAATTTCAAAAATTATCCATATTTATTGTGTAACTTTGAGTATATATATAATATTTTAAATTGATAATAAGTATGAACACTACTAATATGCATTACTGGGTTATCTCCCCGAATGTAAAAAACAATAGTGAGGAAAAAGCATGGATAAAAGCTATTCAAGACACCCAAAGAGCGTACATAGGCTACGGGGACGATAGCCAAAAAGGATTAACATTTTCTAAAATCAATAGAGGTGATTTAATCATTGTTGGCAAACGAAGGAATTGGAAACCTGATATGGTATTGTGCGGTATTGCCGATAATACCGCTAAACCAGAATTTGAAAAAATAATGGAAACTCCCGGCGAATCAAGGAGCATTAAACTAATACATTGCATATCCAAAACTGATTTATTGAATCTAAATCTAGATTTTAATAACACAACATGTTATGGCGATAATTCTCAAATACCTGCTATTTATGAATTGCATCCTGATAAAAATGAAAATGACAGAAATATTATACAAATACTTATGAAAGAAATCGATAAACGAAGAATGTATAATTATATTAATGACATTACTAAAATAATTAAGGTCAAGAAAAACATTATTCTTCAAGGCGCACCAGGTACTGGAAAAACATATCAAACTGCTGTTCTTGCTTTGGCAATTGTTGAGAGCAAGCAAAAAGAAAAAACTGATTACTTGAATCCAAAGGCGGTAATGAAAGCATATCAGAAATACTGTGATAAAGATCAGATCAAATTTATAACATTTCACCAATCAATGGATTATGAGGACTTTGTAGAGGGCATAAGACCAATAGAAAAAGGAGGAAATATTTCATATCAAGTTAAGCCGGGTATTTTCAAAAGGTTATGTGACTCTGCCAGACAAAAAGAAGGGTATGATATTGTTGAATGCATAGACAAGTATCTGAATTCCATTGTTGGATATGAAAACAGAAAAACGATACCCACAATTACGGGCAAATCTCAACTATATGTTTGGTGGAACAAAGGCAATGATACAATAAGTACAAGAAGTATTTTTTCCGAGTCTAATAAGAGACCTGATTATTCACCGTCTCCACTAAATATTGAAAAGGTTAAACTGCAAGCTGTTGGAGATGGGGAAGAAAACAATTGGGTACAATATGCTCAAGCATTTATCAACGCAGTAAGGAAAGAATATTCTCTTGATGATGACTCTTCTAAAAAGCCTTATGTGCTTATCATCGATGAGATAAACAGAGGTAATGTTTCTAAAATTTTTGGGGAGTTAATCACCCTTTTAGAAGCTGATAAAAGAAGTGCCGGAGATCATCCTATAGCCGTTGAACTTCCATATTCCGGAGAGCAGTTTAGGGTTCCATCTAATCTATACATTATTGGGACTATGAATACTACTGATAGAAGTACTGGCACAATTGATTACGCTATTCGCCGAAGATTTGCTTTTGTAACACTTGTGTCAGATGAAAATGTCATTAGCTGCTACTACGTAAATGATTCTGAATTAAGAGCTAAAGCTCTTCTGCTTTTCAATAGCGTCAAAGAATTCTTGAATAATAGCAATCCTGATATGGATATGGATGATTTAATGATTGGCCATAGTTACTTCTTTGCTGCCACAAAAGATGAACTATTATCGAAACTGCAATATGAGATTATACCACTAATAAAGGAATACATCAGAGATGGAATAATCTCAATAAAAGAAATAAATATCTTGGATAAGAAAATTTCTGAATGGAACGGTATTCTGCAATAAAGCCAAAGATATTTAAAACCGTAGAGCACAATTCCTTTAATACTGAAGATATTGCGGAAATTAAGCAATTATCAATGCATTTTGAGGGATGTCCCTTGTATGGTTGCGCACCTCGCTATTTGGGTGTATCTGCTTCATTAGAAGCGAGCTACTATATTGGTGCCGATTGGCTTGAAGAAAGTGTTTCAGCCATTGTTGTTACTCCCAAAATGCCCGATATCGATTATATTCAGATGTACTTAACCGCTTTGCAAGTACCATCTTCAGCAGAATACTTTTCAAAGTATTATGACATCGATTTTGGGAAGCCAATGATTGAAACAAAGTTATTGGACAACCAATTAACTCCATTAATGATTATTCACTTTCTTTCGCTCATGAAGAATCTAATCAATAATGGACTAAAGAGAGGATATGTGTTAAAAGAAAGCAATTTGTCTTCAAAAATTCGCGGTAAGATATTGGTTTCTAAGAATATTCAAGAGAACAACATTAAAAACAGAGATGATAGATGTTTCTGTCGCTACCAAGAGTATACATCTGACATACCTGAAAATAGACTACTTAAAAAGACCTTACTTTTCGCCCAAAAAGTGATAAATTCATACGGCAGCTTTAAAAAACACAGAAGTCTATCTGAATTGAATAGTGTTATTTCTAGAATGTTAGTTCATTTCAATGAAGTTTCTAATGAAATAGAAATCTATCAAGTCAATAAAGTAACTGCTAATAAGTTATACAAACAGTATGGCGAAGCATTTCGGCTCGCAAAAATGATTCTCAGAAGATTTGATTACTCATTACACAATGTAGGTGAAGAAAGCCACAAAGTTCCTGCATTCTGGATTGATATGTCCAGATTGTATGAAGTGTATGTTTTCAATCTTTTACAAGAAAGTTATGGCGATAGCATCCTCTTTCAAGTACCAGGTTATCATGATACGGCTGTGGATTTCGTCAAAACCGATGAACATCTAATAATAGACACAAAGTACAAACCAAGATACAAAGATGGCAACAAGGGTATAGTTCCAGATATTCGTGAAATAAGTGGTTATGCTAGGGATAAAAAAATATTACATCAATGTGAATTAGATGAGACATCGAATGTTCCTCCATGTCTAATTATTTACCCAGTTCAACAATGTATAGATGAAGATTTTGATATTGAAGAAAAAAATATTTCCGTCTTTAATCCAACTATGTCTTTATTATCCCAAAGTACTCCTATCAAAGCTTTTAACAAATTCTATAAAATGTGCATTTCGCTTCCTGCTCTAAGAAAGTAAGCTGGTGATCATTAGTAAGTAAGTAAGTAAGTAAGTTAGTTAGTTAGTACTTGTTATGTGGATTTCTGTATCCTGCAACGATCTTCAGTAACAGGCATATCAAGCTACGTCAAGGCTATATTATTTATTTGTAAGCCGAAGGCTTACATTTATTCAAGAGTTTAAGATTACTGAAGAATTTAAAAATATTATGTACTCTCATGAACTAGTGCTACGAAATAATCTTATTGTAGCCCTCCCCAAAAAATGGACTGGTAATAATTTGCCCCATCCCATTTTAGGACCACGCATTATTAGAAAAATCGGCCTTATTTGTTTCTAATATATATTAATTTTCCACTTCCTGTGGGGTTCTCCCCTGCAAAGAACTGTGCGGTCGGAACTCGTTGTATTCTTTAATATATGACTCTATTTTACCTTCCGCCTCCTGCAAAGATAAGAACCAATTCGTATTCAAGCACTCGTCCCTGAAACTTCCATTGAACGATTCTATAAACGGATTGTCTGTCGGTTTCCCGGGACGGGAGAAATCCAGCGTTACTTTGTTCTCCCAAGCCCAACGATCCAGTTCTTTTGAAATAAATTCCGGTCCGTTGTCAACCTGAATACGTCTGGGTAGGATACCTCTGTTTACATGAATGTCCTCTAGCGTATTAACCACATCCATTCCTTTTAAAGATTGGCCTATCTTGATCGCAATGCACTTCCGACTATAATTATCCACTATGGTCAACGCCCTGAATCTTTTTCCATTATATAATTGATCGCAAACAAAATCCATACTCCAATATTGATTAATGCCTTTTATTTCCGTGCGCTCCAACCGTTGTATTACTGAACGGCTCTTCTTATGCTTTTTCGCCCTTAAATTCAATCCCTCCTGACAATATAATCTATGTGCTTTTTTGTGATTCACAACCCATCCCTCTCTTCTCAATGGTACGTATATACGCCAACATCCATACCTTACACGACCCATTGCTATATCTCGCATTCGCATTATCAAAGCTCTGGTATCCAATCCCCTATGCTTGTAGTAATACATTGAGCTCTCTACTTTAAGAACACTGCAAATGCGTCTTACGGATATCTCCTATACAGCCCCTCTATCGTATTTCTCTTCTGGGAGGTGGTGGTCAGAACTTTTTTTTTAATACATCCTGGAGCATCTGCTTATCCAAAGACAAGTCTGCCACTATCTGTTTCAACTTCATGTTTTCCTCCTCCAATTGTCGCAATTTCCTTAATTCAGGCATTCCCAATCCTCCATATTTTTTCTTCCAATTATAAAATGTGGCTTCCGATATGCCCGTCTTACGGCATATCTCTTACACGTTTAAACCTGTCTCCGCCTGATTTAATACAAATGCAACCTGGCTCTCTGTGAATTTGCTCTTTTTCATCGGTCCATAATAATTTATAAAGTTATTACTTCTTACCGATTCATCTAATTCTGAATAGTACTATGGGTTGGGATTAATAACCCGAACCACCACGGCTGTGAACTACAATCGCCCCGTGAAAACGAGGCGATTGTTTTTATTAGATTTTATGCAAATAACTACTATTCATTTTTGTATTTATCAAAAAAGATGTGGGGAATAAAATAGATATTGCCTCTGGCCCTCGTGCAAGCGACATATAACTTATTTAGGGTTGAAGGCGGTAATTCGCTTAGTTTGTTATCCTTATAAGCTTTTAGTGTCTTTTTGTTAAGAACAATACATACATCTATGTATTTGTTTTGTCCTTTAGACTTTCCCCAGTTACAGTTATAACAATTATACTTATAACTTTCTGTGAAAAACAATTTTATCTTTTCAGAGTCCGCGAAATAGGTGTCAGCTTGTTCTTGAGTGTCAATAAAAACAATAGAAGTGATATCAGATCTATGAGAACCAATTGTGATTCCCAAATTTGATGTTACAAAATCACATACGGTTGGAGAACAGCGATGGCTTTTTGACAACGTGGAACCATCTATTAATAGTCCCTTATTTTTCCATAGTACCTTGTAACTCTTTTCATTTTTGTAAAGACCGCTATTTATTGTCCCGTCTCTACTCGTATCAAATGTATGCTGGTAAAAATCTCCCACAAATATACAATCAGTATTCTTAGGGATTATTGACAAAATCAAATTAAAATCATGCCCGCCCAAATCTTGAATTTCATCAAACAAAAAGCAGTCATAATATTTGTCAATCCTTTGACTTATACTATCTGCACAATTATCAAAACAAAGTTTTGCTATCCTGTTATGATATAGTAGCTTATTGGATGTCATATAAAAGCGCATATCATCTCTCCTTAATCTCAATGTGTACTCGTTGGGCATCTTCCATGTAATACCATGGTCTCTGTACTTATCTTTTAGGAAAGGTCTATAGCAGGTCCTTATCAGAAATTGGAAATACGATAGCAGAACAATATTAGATGGAAAATAACCAAACTTATTAATTATGGAAGTTCTTATGTGATTGACATTATTATCAGTATAAGTAACTATTAGAAATTTTCGGATTAAATCTAACTTATTGATAATTAATGTGGTTTTACCAGAACCCGCAACAGCAAGGATTAATCTTTTATCCATTTTATTGCATTTTGGATATATTCAGGTACTGTCACATCATTTGTACTATCCAATAATAAAAATGCTGCTTCTGCTTTATTTGAAAGCATATAATCTTGCACAGAGAGAGTTCTTCGATTGGCACTAAACATGGTATCACAAAGAGTTTGATTGTCCTTATATACGCAGACCTCGAATGTAAAACGAGCATTATCTGTATCAGAGAAGACTTTAATTTTATCATTACAAAAGTTAGCGTATGAAGATGTGATGTTTGCTTCGAAATTTCCGTCATTATCAGTTATTACAGCAACCTTATTATTCAACAGCTTAGCAATTTCCAAATATCTTTTAAAACATTTCCCATCCACAGCGATAATACCAACACCACTTTTAGCCAGCTCATCACTTGTGACTGTCTTATAAAATTTCTCCATCAGAATAAATTCTGCGTCCCCTTCTACGAGTACGGCTTTCTTCGATAGCACAAATTGCAGCATATTATTATCCGGAGCTTTCTTAAAAAATTGTGCTGTCACTGAAGAGATTTTGGATAGGCATACATATTTGACAGATTCACTGTTAAACATGAAGCACTTGTTCAGGTCTAATCTCGTACTAATTAAGTCACTATGTGTAGAAATAAACAACTGTCTATCATCTGATCCTTTGATTAGGTTGATTAATTCTAACATTTTGGTATAACAAAGGTGACTTTCTGGTTCTTCAATCAATACTGCATCAATTCCATTAACAGACTTTTTAATAGCTAATTCCGTTTTAATAAAGCAGAGTGTTCCAGTTCCTTTATTTTCTAAAGGTACTCCGTCCTCAGTGAGGGTGATGTCTGTTTCTATGTTTGATTCGGAGTTTTCTCTAATGGCAAAAGAATAGGGCGCGATGCCTGCATTAAATGTTGACAACACTTCATTTTGAAAACTTGTCTTTTTGTTATGGTATTTATGACGAGTGTCTATTCTTTGTACTTCATCAAGCCTTGAATGATATATATCACGTATGTATTCATGCATTGAATAGGGGCTACCTATTTGAGAGTTATCTATCATCAAATCATTTAATTTCTTATCGTAGGCATTAAATAGTTTTCCGGAAAATGTTTCAAAAGTTATTGAGTAAAATTCCAATGGAAACGTAGCATCGGGCTGTTTAAGAATTTGAGAAATTTGCAAACTATAATTATCATCACAACAGCACTTTAATCTAATTCCGCAAAAATTACGTTTGCTGGAATTGATTTCTCCTTCCAAATCTTCTTCATTGGCATCAACATACAGTTCAACAAACATCATAGGCATTTTATCAATTTCCCTTGGCCCATTCATGAAGGCTTGAATAGCGCTGACATTGAACAACCTATCTAATCCGATTTCTTCAATTCGATATCGGCTTCCACGCGAAGTAATATCGATTGCTTGAAGAATTGAACTCTTCCCAGATTCATTATCGCCAATAAAAATATTCAAATCTCTATTGACATCCATCTCTAGATGGCTGAACCTCTTAAAGTTGTGTAATACAATTTTTGTTATTCTCATCTCTATTCCTTACCGTGATTAAAGTATTTATAATAAACAAGTTACCTTGTCGTCAATCCACTATTTTCTAACCTAGAAAAGATTTTTTTTACAGCCGATCAAATGTACCTTTCATAAATGTCAGCATTTTGCCGAGTTCACCGATAAATTTGAAGGAATAGTCTTGGATATCCTCTCTATTTTTTCTATTGCTCGCAACAGAGATGAAATCATCTATTGTATAAGGTTTTGCAAACAAAAGACTTTTTTTCTCAATCATTGTAACAACTGTTGCAACTTTAATTAGAAGTTCCGTGTCATCATGAATGAATGGAGCTACCAATGACAAGTACTTCGTACATGGCTTCGTTTCATCAATATGCCTAAACAGGTTGATGGTTTCATTATTGATCTGCTGATTCTTGTTTTTGATTAATGTCGCTTCAATCAGCCAATAGAAATCATCGTTGTACACTTCGATGTCCCCAATATTACCAGGAGCGTGAGAATATGGAATTCCTGCATCGTCACAGACATAGTTGGGTTTGTATTCATATTCATCTTTATAGCAGACAAATAGATAAAGTGAAAGTAAAAACTCAAATTTCAGAGGAACTTGCATATACCAGAAAACTCTGCTGTCACTTACACCGACAGAAACATCCTTCAAATAATTTGCTAATAATTCTTCGTCAAGATTATAGGTCTCAACGATTGACTCAAGTTTTTCATTATATGAATCAACCGAATGCCGTTGAAGATCTCTGTTGGAAACTATGCAATTTAGCATGGCTGGAGTCAGAGTCCCTATGGTATTAAAATATTTTAACTGATCCTCTTTTGCATCTTCGGGTATTTGGAAATTCATCGCGCATAACTCACGGTAGAAATCAGATCGGTTCGAGTTTATGGACAACATAATAAGTCCTTTGTATTCTACTGTTACAAAACCTGTTAGTTGAAGAACTCGGAAAACGGTATTACCATAATCGTTGAAAGCAGTTTGCTGTTTACAGATCTTAGCATGATTCTCATCAATGCTGTTATACGTCTTAACGGCTAGAGCATATGTGTCATCAAGGCTGTTTCCGGTCTTATTAGATTCAATTTGATTTATGAATGATTCAACATTCCCATCATCGGAGAACAGAGACAACATAAATTGAGGATACGATAGTTTATGTTCATTGTCATTTCGCCGCTTTATAACATCTAATATGAAACGGAAAAAGTTATAGTCATTTAAGACTCTCCGATATGGTGATTTTCTCCAGAATCTGAGGCTCTGCAATGCAAAAGCTTCAGACAATGTAATTTTACCATTAATGATAGCTTCTGCGACTTCTGACAATTTTAGTGGCTGTTTATACTGAGCATAAATAAAACCAAATTCCGATAAGGTTTTCAGATATCTGGTAAATCCAGCCTGATAACCAGTTGGATATCCCCATTCATTATTATGGCTGATATGAGTTTTGATAAAGGACTTTATCTCTGCAATGGATGTTGAAGAAACATCAATATCGCGGGTAGAAATCACACCTACAGCATATAGTTGCGCAAAAATTTCGAGGATTCCTTCATCATCAAGGATAGTTCCCTTATAGTGACTGAATGTTTTTAGAAATTCGTAATATCGCTCAGGGTTTCTCACTGCAACCTCAAGAGACATCTGTTTATATAAACGGTTTCCGTGTCTTACCTGACTCATAATTCATTTATTAATAGTTTGTTACAATGACTTCATTAAACTGTTTTACGGTATTATCATGGTAGCTGATATAGTTACTATGCACTTGGTGAATATTGTAATTTTGTGCCCATTCAAGGAAAATCGTATTTACTCTACCTTTATAATGAGTTACATTTGAAATAGCAAATCTTATACTTATGGCATCAAGATGATTGAGGGCTTCAAGTAACTCGTTTTCAGTAGTTTCATTCCACCGTTTGTTATATTCACTAAATGTAATTAAATATGGCGGATCCAGATAAATCAAATCCTCTTGTGTCAGTTCGTTGTTGTCGGCGATGAATTGACGAAAATCTGCATTGCTCCACTGGATATTTCTGTTTGACACAATGTCAAAATAATTGTTGAGAGCGTCAATTACATTGGAATTAAAATCAACATTCCCAACAGGGACATTATAGTTACCATGATTATTAAAACGGAGCATGCGATTGAAACCATATACAAGCAGTAAGTACAGCCAGAGGGGGTCTCTTTCGGTAGTATTGTTGTAGTTATCGCGAAGTCTGTTATATCCTTCACGGTTAAACTCTGCAAAATATGTTTTTGGGTAACACTGTTTAAGATCGTCAGGAATATTGTCATGCAGATATGAACAAGATAGTCCATATTGGTTAGACAATGCTATTAACTTCTGAATGAATGCGTTTCTATCATTTGAGTTGTCACACAGTAATTCATGAAGTTGAATAACATTTGAATCGATATCATTTAGGATATACCTTTCTGCATCAACATTCATAAATGCAGATCCTCCTCCAACAAAGGGTTCGATAAAATTTCTTATCCGATGAGGGAAAAACAGTTTCAACTCATCGATCAATTTATATTTATCGCCGACATAAAATAAGGGAGATCTTCTACTCATTTGCTTTTGTCGTAATATATAGAAATTCTTTATGGTCTTTAAAGTCTGTATTCCCTGCATTGAATGCTCTATGCTTGTGCTCAAATACCTCTGTATGGCCGACATCACTTAATATCTGTTGCAATTCTTCAAGTTGAATTTTATTTTCAGAGGAGGAACTCTTCGATTTGTAAGTGTTGTTGTATGAGACAACGATATAACGGGCATCTATGTTAGACACTAAATCTCGCATAGCTCGAGCGGCTCTAGTAGAGCAATAATCACTCATGTTTTCAAGTGGCGGTTTCATTGCAACTCCAGATAATTTCGGCTTATCCCATTTGACAAGCGTCTCGTAAACATGGTAGAACCGAGAATATTGCCTTGAGTTGTAAGGAGGATCAATATATACGACATCACAATGAATCTCATTTGCTATAATATTTGAGTCGGCCATATGTATTTCTACGTTGTTATTAACTTGTGCATCAATAAGTTTTAGATGGAGTTGTTTGTGTTCAATAGGTTTTTGGATATAAGCCTCAAAATGACCGAGAGTATTTGCTATTTTATCAATATTGTAAATTAATGTAGCGAGTAAAATATTATATTCTTTCTGAGTCAACTCAGATTTTCTATTCTCAATGTCTTGACGAATATACCCTATTCTTTTTGCTTCTGACATTTCAAAAAATTTTCCGCCAAAATTTTTGGAGAAATAGTTGCTTTGCAATGAGGTGGTATTCAATAAATTATACCCTGTAATAATGTCACACAATTTTTCTTTATTCCACTCTCCTGTACCAAAAAATGCTTTATAAATCACATTATTAGAATACAAAATGTCGTTGATTATCACTCGGTCAAATAACTCAGCAGCCCGCTGTGCAACTACACCTGTACCGGCAAAAATATCGCAAAAGGAATGAATATTATGTGTATGGTTCTTGATGGTTTCAAATATCCAATCAACAAGTTTAGCTTTGCTTCCAATGTATCGTCTGCTTGATAAAGCAATTGGCTGCGATAAATATGTATCTCTAAACATGTTGAGATACATCTGCCCCAATAGGATTTTCTCCTTGGCTACGTCTAGGCTTTGAAGCCCAATTTCGGGATTTTCAATGGTAGTAACGATTTTGTCGCTTTCTCTCTGGACAAGCAACAATGTATTATCAATGTTATACAAATCAGATAACCTATTCAATTGCTCTACCGTTGGTAGTCTTTTCCCTGTTTCTATACGGCTTAGTTGAGAAGAATCAATTCCTGTCTTTCCCTGAACATCAAGTATTTGAAAAGCGCGTTCTTCTCTAATAGTTTTAAGTATGTTGCCTATTTGGTACATATCTCAATGAATGTTTTTTAAAATTTGACTTTGTCTAGCAAAATTAAAAAAATTTTGACCACTATAAAGACAATTTTGCAGCATCTATAATACTATCCCATTTTCCTATTGGTGAGAAATAGAATGAGTATCATACGATCATCTTCCAGAAGCCATCTTCAAATACCAACTAATAAACTATTTCTTTTTTACCTCGGGCTCTAAAGTTTTTCTCTATAACCTCTCACAAAACAGCATTGTCTAATGCAAGGTTTGCACACATACACTTGAGCCTGCTGTTTTCCGCCTCCGGTTCTCTCAGATGCTTGATCAGACTTGATTCCATCCCTCCGTATTTACCCCGCCAATGATAAATGGTTTCTCTTTTTTGGGGACTACCGATGGTTGTATGGCACAGATGTATAAACACAAAAAAAGAGACGCTAAATTCAGCGTCTCTTTTTTGTGGGAGCAATAGGAGTCGAACCTATGACCCTCTGCTTGTAAGGCAGATGCTCTAAACCAACTGAGCTATGCTCCCGAATCACGGCCACTACGGCCTAATTGGGCTGCAAATGTATAACTT
>Ga0268357_101582_pt1 | contig 14090 bp, 16 predicted proteins | sample BioMet10_FD_192466 | JGI IMG/M metagenome (GOLD analysis project Ga0268357, IMG submission 192466) | Sewage microbial communities from Oakland, California, United States - Biofuel 10 (Illumina Assembly) | ecosystem: Engineered > Wastewater > Sewage > Unclassified | place: USA: California... | reverse complement strand
TCATTATCGCTCTTTTTAATAAATAGCAATTTACGGGTAGCAGCCTTATTAATAGCAGTTACCTCGGAAGATGTAGCCAGGCGCACCCCAGAACGGGTCATCCAGCTGAATTGACGGGGTGAAATAAATTGATCCTCGTATTTAGTACGCTCACTAATGTCATCGCTTTTTTCGTAAGTAACAAAAATAGGACAGTTATCCCCTAAAATACGATACCCGTACAAAACTGCACTGGTGTCATGGTCGCGCTGCAAAATCCGGCAAACATCTTTACGGGTATATTTTTCATAACGTACAAAACCCTGAACATATTTATCGGCCTGGTACATTTTCTCAAACCGGCTGCAACCATAGGCCAAAACATCTTCAAAATAAGTTACAAATTCATGGTTTGAGAGCATCTCTCCCAGCGCCGGACTTAAAGTAAAAGTACCATCCGTCAAAACCACCAGCGGCAAATTGGCATATTTCTTTTGAGCTTTTTGCACAAAAAAGTTCAAGGAAAGCACCTGATAAACGCTAAACCAAGTCTCCTCCGCTACCTTATAATGATAAGCCGCTTCTACCTCTGCGGTCAACCCGGCCACAGTAGCGCTGCTTTTTTTCAGCAAATTCTGCAACAAAGCAAGTTCTTCCACCCTTTTACCACTGGCCAGTTCCAGGCTGACCATAGTCAGAACCGCCCGCTGCGGTTGGGTCAGTGTTGTTTCTGGATCAGATTCCACCGCTTGCACAAAGTTATAATAAGACTCTTTCTTTTCGATAAATAAATAAGGATCCTTATCGCCCTGCCGCACAAAATCCATCATCAGCGGCCGCCGCCCCAAGCGGAACTGCATATCTTTATAAGCTTTTTTGAGTTCTTGATAATCCGCCAAATATTTTTTACTGTCTATAGAAGCAAAAATTTTCTCTTTAGTAATATCATCAAAATGAATGGTCGAAGCTCCCGGCAGCACATTACGAGTTAAAAGGCGGCGCACATTATCTTTATTGTAAGAACGATCCCCATACAGAGCAATGGGCAGCAAAAAGTTATTTTCATAATTGCCGATAAAATCCAGCACTTCAATATAACGCTTCTGAGGCGCTTTACGCAAGCCGCGGCCCAGCTGCTGCACAAATACGATAGCCGACTGAGTGGGCCGCAGCATAATAATCTGATTAACTTTGGGAATATCCACCCCTTCATTAAAGATATCCACGGTGAAGATATAATCCAGGTAGTTAGGACCATAGCCGTCCTGCTCCAGCTCTTCAATAGCGCTCTCCCGCTCAGCTTCTGGCGTATCTCCGTCCAGCGCCCGGGCCCTTTTACCACGCTCTAAGAACTTGGCGGCCAGGGTCCTGGCTTCTTCCCGGCGACTGCAAAAGACCAGGCCTTTTACCCGTTCTCCATCGCTGCCATAAAAATCCGCGTACTGCAAAATATGATCTACCCGGGCCTCGCAAACCAGGTCGTTAAACTGACTTTTATCATCTAGCAGCTTGCCATCTACTTCTATTTCGCTGATGCCGTGATAATGGAAAGGTACCAGCATATCTTCCGCTAAAGCTCTTTGCAGACGAATTTCGTAGGCAATATTGTGATGAAACAAATCAAAAATATCATAGCCATCCGTCCGTTCCGGCGTAGCCGTCATCCCCAGCCAAAACTTAGGCTGGAAATAATTAAAGAGTTTTTGGTACGTGTCAGCGCCGCTGTGGTGCACTTCATCAACCACGATATAATCAAAGGTCCGGGGTTCAAAACTATGCAAGACCTCGTCCCGGGACATGGTCTGTACCGTTGAAAACAAATATTTTTTATCTTTATCTTTGCTGCTGCCACTTAAAAGACCAGTTTCTCCCGGGTCACAAAAAACTTTTTCAAAGCTGCTTTTCGAAGCGGCGGCAATTAATTCCCGGTGCACCAGGAACAAAAAACGACCAGGTTTAAAACGCGCTACATCAAAGGCGGATAAAAAAGTTTTGCCGGTACCGGTAGCCGAAATAATCAGCGCTCTATCTTCTTTTTCATCTCTCAGGTGCTGAATCCCTTGCAAAGCCTCTTCCTGCATCTGATTCGGCTTAATTTCCTGCCGGGGACGGTAGGCCAGCGGCGCCTGATAATTTTTCCGGTAAATAATATCATAAAGCTTCAGCCAGTCTTCGTTCACCAGACCGGCCTTCTGCCAAAGAGTTTCAAACTCGCTTTGAATCTGCCGCAGCAAATCGCCATTTTTAGTGGAAGTTAAAAATAAGTTCCACTCCTGGTTACGGGTCAGCGCATTAGCCGTTAAATTACTGCTGCCGACAATCATGGTGCAGTTTTCCACCCGGCCCTCCACCTCAGGGAAAATAAAGCCGTACCCCTTGGCGTGAAAAGCCTTCTCTTCCGGCAGCATACGCACCTGAATATTTTTGAACTTGAGCAGTTCCCGTAAAGCCCCCGGTTCCGTAAAATTCAAATACTGAGAAGCCAGAATCCGCCCCTTAACCTGGCGTGCTTCCAGCTCCAGCAGCTTATCCTTTAAACAAGCCACACCGCTTTTGGTCACGAAGGCCACCGAAAAGAAAAAACTGTCGCACAGGTCTAACTGCAACAAAATTTTATCCAGCACCTTTTCTTCCCGGGCCGCGTTGTTAGTCAAAAGCCGGGGAATATAGTGGGCGTCAGCTGCGGTTTGATAATCTATAAAGCCCTTATGCAGACAGTTTTGAAACTCAGTTATATTCATACGCTTACTTCACCTTACTCCGTTGCTAATTTTTGGGTGATAGGCCAATCCGCCGGTGCCCAATCCAGAGTGTTTAGTTCCTTGGGCAGCATCCACTTGGCATCAATATGCACCTTGCGGACAAAATCCGGCTTAGTCAATTGGCATTTAAAGGTATACATGGTAAGAGTGAAATCGGGATATTCGTGATTAATCGTCATGTACAAATCGCTTTCTTTAATGGTCACCTGAATAGCCATTTCTTCCCGTAATTCCCGTTCCAAAGCCGCATGCTTCGCCTCTCCCGGCTCAATCTTGCCGCCGGGAAACTCGAACTTCTTGCTGACGTAGGCATATTTACCCTCGCCCCGCTGCATACAGAGGATTTTTCCTTGATAAATTAAAATAGCCGCAACTACTTCTAAATGTTTTTTCATGAATTTGACCTCGATTGTGTGAGAGATTAGATTAGAAGTTAATTATACAATACTAGAAAACATTAAAGAATACTTTTTAATGTCTCATCACCTTTTATACTATAGTACAAATATTTTAACAATTCTAGATTGCGGCCTTAAATCCTTTAAGTTTAAAAATTATAACATCTGCGAAGGACAAATATTATTAGCAATCTTATACTGTCATTTTCTTCACCAATCTTGTATAATATAAATATACTATTTTTATATTCGATCTCTCACAACTCGTTTAATATTTATCAATCAATTTTTATTATTAAGTCTCTCTAAAATAATACCCACATAAACATCATAAGAGCTAACATCTACCTATTAAAGTTCACAATCATCAAACAAAATATGCAAGTAATTACGATAAGCATAGAGAATACGATCAACATATATTTTTTCATCAAGATGTCGATAAAAAATCATATAATTATCAGCTACTAAAAACCGGTAGCCATCTTCAATTCGTGCTGCTTCACCTATTGGACCTAACAATGTTCCCCTATCCGGGAATAGCTGTAACCTTTCAATTACAACTATGATGCGGTGAACAATTCTGGCGGCGGCACGTGGATTATCAAGATTATTGGTAATATAGGTATTAATCTCCTCTAAGTCTTTCAAAGCCAGCGGTGAATATAAAATTTCATTTTTCATCAGCCTTTACTCCGAAATGCTCCCTTACCTCAGCGGCTGAGTACCAACCTTTTTCTTCCCCAGCTTTTTTACCGGCAGACAATTCTTCCTTCAATTTCTGCAAAGCCAGGCTTTTTTCATAATCCCGAATATCAACGATGGCATAACGTCCCCGCCCGTTTTTCGTTAAAAACACCGGTGTACCTTCTTCTACCTCGCGTAGCACTTCCGAATAGTTGCGTAAATCCGAGATAGGCTTTATGTTAGGCATAGTCATTCCTCCTCTCCATCTGTTGTAATTATTATAGTCTAATTTATCATAAGATACAACATCAAATTTACAGCAATATAATTTTACCAGCATCCAAAGGAGGTCCTCGTATGTTATTCATCTGCTATCCCAAATGTACTACCTGCCAGAAAGCCCAAAAGTGGCTGGAGGCCCGCAGGGTCAAAATCGACTTTCGTGATATTAAGCTGCAGAACCCCACCGAGGCGGAGCTGCGCCAGTGGCATCAGGCCAGCGGCCTGCCGCTGAAACGCTTTTTTAACACCAGCGGCCTGCAGTATAAGGCGCTGGGGCTTAAGGATAAGCTGCCGGCCATGAGCGAGGATGAGCAGTTTAAGCTTTTGGCCACTGACGGCATGCTGGTTAAGCGTCCTCTTCTGATCGCGCCTAAGTTCGTACTGGTAGGCTTCAAGGAAAAGGAATGGCTGGAGCAGTTCTAACCATTTTGCTTTATTTATAAAAAGGGGGAACGGGCATGGATTTATGGGAACGGGTCGCACTTTTGCAAAGCAGCGGTCAGATTACTAAAGCCGAACGCCTGCAGCTGGATAAGCTGCTGACCGAATTACGCGATGCCTGGTCGATTCCCCTGGAAGATGAAACAGCGGTAAGTCTGGTCACCCATCTGGCCCTGGCGGGTGCACGGGTAAACCGGCAGGAGACTGTCGCACCGTTGGAGGCGGCGCTTGTGGCAGAGGTCCACCGTAGCGCTTTTTATGAAAGAAGCCAGGCAATGCTGGACCGTATTGAAACGCTATTGCAGGTATCTTTTCCTGCAGAAGAAAAAGGGTACTTGTTATTGCATCTGTGTAATTTATTACAAAAGGTGGAGGAAGCTAGATGATCAGGATTGTAGTAGGTGGACAGATTGATAAAGAAAGCATTGCCGCCAGGATACGTGAGCTTGGCGGAGACAAGGTTCAGGTCACCGTAAGGTCGGATATTGACGCGGCGATGGATATCAAGGCGCATAAGGCGGACTACTATCTGGGAGCCTGTCTGACCGGAGGGGGCGGGGCGCTGGCCATGGCTATCGCCCTTTTGGGCCTGCAGCAGTGCGCCACGCTTTCGATGCCGGGCAAGATTCGTAGTGACGAGGAAATCCGGCAGGAGATCCGGGCTGGCAAGAAAGCCTTCGGTTTTACCGGGCAGCATGCCGCGCAGGTTATGCCGGTGGTCTTGCAAGAGCTGCTGAAAGAGGCTTTATGAGAGGCTGTGGTGATAAATCCCGGGCCGCCGCTAAAGCTGTGAATATGGTAGACATGAGACGAGCCCATAGTTGGAGGGGTATCTGTGAAAGTATTTATTCTGGCGGTTCTGGGCGCTTTGGCAGCCATCCTGGCTAATCGTGGTATTGCGGTTTTTAACGATGGACTGCGGCCTATCCTGCCAGAATTTTTAGAAGGACGAATGAACCGCAAAGCTCTGGCGGCCACCAGTTTTGCCATGAGCTTTGGCCTGGTCGTGGGGTTTGGCATACCTATTTCTATTGCCGCTACCATTATCTTGATTCATAGCGTGCTGCTGGCCACGGATATCATTGGGACCTGGTGCCCTGACGGCATGAAGGGAACGGTCCTGGCCGGGATTTTTGGAGGTCTCTGGGGCGGCGGTATTGCGGTGGGGCTGGAATTTATTGTGGATTTATGCAAGCTGCTGCCGGTGAATTTTTTGCCGTCCTTAAGACTGGTCGGAGCACCTGTCGTAGCTGTTTTCTGCGACTTTCCGGCCTTGACCGTGGCTTATCAGTACGGCTTCAAAAAAGGCGGCCTGACCTTTCTGGTTACCTTTTTGGTACGGCAGTTGGTGCAGTATCACGGTACCTTCAGACTGGAAAGTGCCAATATTGCCCTGAACCCGGAAGGCATGGCTCTGCTGATAGGCATGATCTTAATGATTTTTTATGCTACCCGGGAACGGGGCGGAGAAAATGATACTAGTAATACCACCCTGGTAGCCTTGTTTTCGGAGCGAGTCAAGCGGATCCGCAGTAACGTCTTGCTCTTAGCGGTCATGGGCGGCCTGGTAGCTGCGGCTGTCAGCCTCACCATTATAGCCGGCGACCCGATTTCGCTGCAGCTACTGGCCGAAGGCAAGCTGACCGAGGCGGCACTAACTGTAGTGGCGCGGGGACTGGGCTTCATCCCGCTCGTAGCCACGACGGCGATTGCCACCGGTGTGTACAGCCCCATCGGCATGACCTTTATTTTTGCCCTGGGCATCGGTTTGACCGGTAAACCGGTTTTAGCCTTTGTGGCAGGCGGAGCCTGTATCCTGACCGAAGTCTTCCTGCTGGATGTCCTGGCTCGCGCCATGGATAAGTTCCCTGGGATGCGGGCCTGTGCCGACAATATCCGCACTGCCATGACCAAGATTTTAGAGGTAGCACTCTTTGTCGGGGGAATGCTTGCGGCCAATAACATAGCTCCTGAGTTTGGATTTTTAGGGGTTACCGGATTGTATATTTTGAATCAGACTGCGAAAAAGCCTCTGGTATCCATGGCGGTAGGACCAATCGGCGCTATTATCGTCGGACTGCTCGTTAATATCTTGTATGCCATGGGACTATATTTCCCCTAATGATTAAATAAGCTATGATCAGCTATTCATGCTAATTTCCAAGATGATTTTTATCTACCTCTGCACCTAAAATATAAGGAGGCGCTTATCATGAGCGTAAAGTATTGTTCCAACTGCGGTCAACAGGTTTCTGATGATGTCAGGTTCTGCCCCTCCTGCGGTACGCCTCTGGAGGCCGGACCCGCCCCGCAAAATCCCGGCTATGGTGCTGCTGCGCCAAATCAGGGACAGCAGCCCCCTTTGATTAATCCTCAGGCATACCCGGGCAACACCGGCGGCGCCGGTCCCTACCAGACCGGAGGCCCTGCTTCTTACCAGCAGGCCCCCTATCAGCAACTTTATCCGGGACCGTACCAGACTAACCCCTCGCCTCAGTGGCCCCATTATTACGACCAGCCGGAGGTGACCCTTAAAGACAAATATTTTCTGACCAAGGGCCGGACCAACCGGAAGCCTTACCTCCTGCGCGGTTTAATTCTCTCTTTCCTCGATGGTATCTTAAGCGCCATTTCCAATGCGCTGGGGAGCTCCCATTCCGATTCCTTTATGATAATTATCTTTTATTTAATTTTGCTGGGTCTTTATCTTGTGACCTGGTACAGCAGCATCACTATCGGCATCCGCCGCTGCCACGACCGGGGCCATTCCGGTTGGTGGCTGCTCGTCCCCTTTTATGGTATTTTCATAATCTTTGCCAAGGGTAACGACGGACCCAACGCCTACGGCCCTGATCCCCTGCAAAACGGCGGCCAGCCGGTTTAAGTCAGCGTTAAACCCAGCCCCATCCAGGGTCTTTGGTCTGGAGCAACGGCTCTCAGCTAAAGCTCAAGGTATGGTCGCTCCGGTTTTTATATTTTACCCGGACGATATGTTCCGGCTCAATTAGAAATGGAGGCTAATGATGAAAAAGAAATGGTGTTTAATCGTTGCTTGTCTTATGATGCTTTGTTGTGCCGGCCAGAGTCTGGCCGCTACCCGGGCCGAGCTGGCCGCCATCAACGTCTCCCGAACGGGTAATTTTAAGTATTGGACCGCTAAGGCTCCGTCTCAGCAGGCTTTGGTAAATTACGTCAAACAGATTACGGATAAGAAGAGCAAGGATTTTATCCCGGTCAAGGACCGGGTGGCGGTATTTGACGTAGACGGGACGCTGATGTGCGAAACCGGTCCGACCTATTTCGACCAGCTGATGTACAGGCACCGGATCTTCAACGATACTTCCTGGAAACCTTCCAGTAAGCTGCTTGAGGACACGCAGCGTCTCCTGCATGCCGATAAATATGGTTTGAACGCCGTGGATAGCGACCTGCTGTTCGGCGACTGTCGGGCCAAGGCCTTTGACGGCATGAGTCAGGCAGATTTTGAGCAATATGTTCGGGACTTTATGCAGGAACCGGTATCGGGGCTTAGCAACTTAAAGCGTAGTGAAGCCTTCTATCTGCCCATGGTAGAGGTCATATCCTATTTGAAGGCTAACGATTTTAACGTCTACCTGGTCTCCGGCTGCGACCGCACCACTTTAAGGGTCCTGGCGGATGGTATCTTCCCTCTCCGGCCCGGACAGATTATCGGCACTGATACCAACTACGTGGCTTCCCACCAGAATGGTGAGAACGGCATGAGCTACATGTATCGCCCGGACGATACGCTGGTACGGGGGCAGTTCCTCATCACCAATGTTAAGATGAACAAGGTTTCCGCCATCGCCAAGGAAATCGGCCAGCAGCCGGTCATGGCTTTTGGCAACAGCAGCGGTGATTATAGTATGTTCAAGTATACCCAGGCCCATAATCCCCATAAAACAGCGGTGTTCGTCCTACTTTGCGACGATTTGGACCGGGAGTTCGGCAACCCGGCTAAGGCCGCCTCTGTGGCTAAATCAGCTGCAGATAACGGTTGGGTTGCGGTATCCATGAAGAAGGATTTTAAAACGATTTACGGCGATAATGTAAAAAAGGTACATTAAACTCAAGCATGACCGGGTGCGGCAGGATAAGGGTAACGGGCCTGACTTTATGGACCGGGTCGCACTTTTGCAAAACAGCAGGCAGATTACTAATAATGATCAAATAATGGAGGATAACTATGAAAAAGAAATGGTGTTTAATCGTTGCTTGTCTTGTGATGCTTTGTTGTGCCGGCCAGAGTCTGGCCGCTACCCGGGCCGAACTGGCCGCCATCAATGTCTCCCGGGCGGGCAATTTTAAGTATTGGACCACTAAGGCCCCGTCCCAGCAGGCTTTGGTAAATTATGTCAAACAGATTACTGACCAAAAGAGCAAGGATTTTATCCCGGTCAAGGACCGGGTAGCGGTATTTGACGTGGACGGAACGCTGATGTGCGAAACCGCACCGGCCTATTTCGACGAGTTGCTGTACAAGCACCGGATGTTCAAAGATACTTCCTGGAAACCTTCCAGTAAGCTTCTTGAAGACACGCAGCGCCTTCTGCAGGCCGATAAATATGGTTTATCCTCCGTGGAGAGCGACTTGTTGTTCGGCGACTGTCAGGCCAGGGCCTTTGGAGGCATGAGCCAGGCGGATTATGAACAGTATATTCGGAACTTCATGCAGGAACCGGTACCGGGGCTTAGTAACTTAAAGCGCAGTGAGGCCTTCTATCTGCCTATGGTAGAGGTCATCTCCTATTTGAAAGCTAACGATTTTAACGTCTATCTGGTCTCAGGCTGCGACCGCACCGCTTTAAGGATCCTGGCGGATGGTGTCTTCCCCCTCCGGCCCGGGCAGATTATCGGCACCGATACCAACTACGTGGCTTCCCACCAGAACGGTGAGAACGGCATGAGCTACCAGTACCGCCCGGACGATACGCTGGTACGGGGGCCTTTCATCATCACCGATGTTAAGATGAACAAGGTTTCCGCCATCGCCAAGGAAATCGGCCAGCAGCCGGTCCTGGCTTTTGGCAACAGCAGCGGCGATTACAGCATGTTCCGGTATACCCAGGTCCGCAACCCTCATAAAACCGCAGTGTTCGTCCTGCTCTGCGACGATCTGGACCGGGAGTTCGGCAATCAGGCCAAGGCAGCCTCTGTGGCTAAAACAGCCGCCTCCAGCGGTTGGGTCACCGTATCCATGAAGAATGATTTTAAAACGATTTACGGCGATAAGGTAAAAAAAGAAAAGTAAACGGAGGCGATAAAGATGGAAGAGTATAAAATTTGTCCCAATTGTCAGACTAAGCTTGAGGGCCAGGCTGCTTTTTGCAATAATTGCGGCGCTAATGTCCGGGATGTACCCGTCCAGGATACCGCAACCTCAGGTGCCACTACCGCCGGAGTACAGGCTTACCCGCAGAGTACGGAGGTGCCCCGGGGACCTCATTATTACGACCGCCCGGAAGCTACCTGGAAAGAGCAGTATTTTTCCTTTAAGGGCCGGCTCAACCGGAAGCCTTACTTTTTGCGTGGATTGACTTTATCGGTGGTAAATATTGTGCTGGCCTGGTTCTCGCAAACTTTCGTTGATAACTCCAGCAGTTATTTTATCGGTATCTTCGGCAACTTTTTCCTGGCCGGGCTGTATTTCATCGTTTTCTGGAGCAGTATCGCCCTGGCGACGCGCCGCTGCCATGACCGTAATCACAACGGCTGGTGGATGCTGATTCCCCTCTATTTTCTAGTTATGCTGTTCGGCAAGGGTGACGAAGGGGCTAACGATTACGGTCCTGATCCGCTCGGCTAAAGTACGTTAAAGCTGCATCAACTTAGTTTGAAAAGAAGGTTTCTTCTCATGAGTAAATTTCAACCTAACTCTAAATTTTTACGCCTGGCGGTGACCCTGACCCTGTTAAGCGGTCTTACCAGCTTTACCAGTTCCGCTCAGGCCTACGATACCTATACGGCAGGCACGGTGGGCCTGGAGCTCTCCCGTCTTTAACAGGGCGGAGACAGCCTGGCTTTCAGGGCCGGCTATAAGAAGGCCTTCAGCGGTACGAACCCCAAGCTCCAGTACCGTCTGACCGGCAATCCCGGAAGCCCGACTTACGAAACGGACACGGAGCAGGACCAGAATTTCTGGGTCTGCAGCCTGGCGGCAGAAAAGCAGCTTAACCGGCGCTGGTCCCTTAAGGGCGACGTAGCCCTGGAACACGGCAGCCATGACAAGAAGCTGGGCGCTTCGGTGACGCTTAAGTATAAGTGGTAATTTGAACGGTATATCAAAATAAGTCCAATAATTATTTTAGGAATTGAAAAACCTGTCCGGAAATTTATCCTGAGAGGTTTAATATTTTTTATTAAGAGATATCTGCTGAGTATCATGTACATTTGGTGATATCTAACCTACCTTTCGTGCAAAAAAAACTTCAAGTTAGCAATTTTTAGTTATAATAATAAAATAAACTAAACTAAGTGGTTACAAAATAAGAAACTTGAATACTCTTAGAAAGGCAAGGAGGAAGAACTATGTCTGCAGCTAAGCACGTATCCCCAAGAACCATCCTAAAAAGCTTGATCCTGGGAGCCGCAGTTTTGACCGCCGTAACCCTAAGTGTCCCCTTTAATCTTGCCCCTACGGCAGAGGCTGCTGGTTTGACCGCCGACAGCGAACCCGCGCCCTTGTGGCAAGCCGCCGGTACCAAAAACAAAGTGGTGGTGGTCAGTGATCTGCATTTCGGCATTGACGATAGTTTTGCCGAAAACGTCCAGAACCGGCCCCGTTTCGTGGAATTTTTACAGCGGCTAGAAAAGACCAGGGACGTGCGGGAGCTGGTTATCGCCGGGGACTTCCTGGACGAGTGGTTCCTGCCGCTTAACTACGGTCCGGTGACCGACGAACGGGCCTTTTTCCTGGAAGTAGCCCGCAAGAACCCCAGTGTCATAGAGGAGCTAAAAAAAGTGATGGCCGCTGACATAAAACTAGTCTACGTGATTGGCAACCATGACATGAATCTGGAAAACGGCCTTTTATCCTCGCTCCTGCCCGGGCTGGTTGAGCCCCACGACGCCAAAGGACTGGGGCGCTATGTTACTGGTGACCGGCAGGAAATCGTGATTGAACACGGACACCGGTACGACCCTTATTCAGCACCGGACCGGGTTTCCAACCGGGAGCTGCTCCAAAGTGATTCGACCATGTATCCGCCTGGTTATTTTTACGCCCGTATGGGTGCCAGCTGGGTAGCTGAGAACAGACCCAAAATTAAAAAGAATTACCCGGTACTAGGCAAAGCGCCTGACGCAGCCGACACGGACCAGATGGGGGCTTATGTGTATGCTAAGACCCTGGAAGGGCTCTTTAACCGCATCACTGAGAAAAGCGGTTTTGAGGACAAGGTGTTCCGGTTAGCCACCTGCGGCTTTAACAGCAGCTACTCTTTGAAAGATATGTACCCGGTAGCGCAGGCGGACGGACGAATTTCGGCCCCAGTCCTGTTCCGTGATTTCCAGCGTTCCTGGGATGAACGGCAGGAGATGAACGAGGTGGGGGTCAAGGTTCCCTTCCTGAAAGCTGGTGCCAGTGCCGGCAGCCACCGTTATTTTTACGATTGTGCCCGTGAAGAGTACCTCAACCGCCCCCATACCTCTTATGACGTAGTAGTCTTCGGTCATACCCATGTACCTGACTTTAAGCAGGAAGGCCGGAAGATTTACGCCAACTCCGGTACCTGGATCGATCATAACTCCGATTATCCCGAGGCGACCAGGACCTTTGTCGTCATAGAGACGGGAGCTGTCGACCGCGTCACTTTGCAGGCCTACCAGAAAGACGGTTCCCTGGCGGACTTGACGGCCAAAGTTAATTAAATTTATTGCTGACTACACATTTCTGATTGTCGGACGATGCAAAATACGGTAAACTATATTTAGCTTAATTCATACTAAATTTGTTTTATTTTGTATGTCTGAAGGAGAATATAGATGACCCGTACCCAAATTGCTATTTGTGATGACAGTCCCAATGATCTGGCCCTCACCGGACATTATCTGCGGCAATACCTTAAGGAGCAAAACCATAACCAGGCCAAGGTAGAACAATATACCAGTGCTTTTGAATTTCTGGGTAAACTGGAACTGAAGCAATTTGATATTGTTTTATTAGATGTTCTGGTATCCGGTATCTCCGGCACGGAAATAGCGGCCACCCTTCACCGTGCTCATCCGCTGACGAAAATCATCTTTCTTACCCACAGCCGGGAATATGCGGTCGAGGCTTTTTCCGTCAGGGCGGTCCATTATTTGATGAAGCCTCTGCAGCCGGATAGTTTTAAAGAGGCGCTGGACCGGGCCTTCCTGGAGCTTGGTGTTCAAAACGAGCCCCAGATTACTATCAAGCTGACGGGAGGGGCCGTGGCCAAGCTTTGTTTGGGAGACATCCAGTACATCAACAGTTTTCTTCATGAACAGATCCTTTATCTCAAACAAGGAGAGAAGCTGTTAGCCAGACAATCACTGTCTTTTTTCGTAGACCTGGTAGACCATTTAGCGCCCGGACAGTTCGTACAGCCTTGTAAAGGCTACCTGGTTAATTTAAACGCGGTGCGGATAGTGGAACAGGAGGGTATCGTGCTGCGGTCAGGAGAAAAACTGCCCATAGCCCGGAATAACTTCCGGACCATCCGTGATGCCTATTGCGATTTTAACTTTGTAGACACTTAATCTGACTAGCCATCTAACCATGAGTTAACTGATTCTCTTAAATCAGAGAATACAATGGTCAGAATCATCTTTTCTTCAGCTAAAATATGCTACCAGTCCCATTTTAGCTGAAAGTGCATTTTACCTTGATTGTCAAAAAGCCTGTCAGGAAATTTATCCTGGCAGGCTTTAATTATGGTTCTAAATCACTATCTAAATTACTACCTAGTGTCTACTGACCAAACAGCAAATTTTTAAAGCAAATCGCCATAGAAACGTTTTTTAAAAATGCGCATAATAAAGATAGCAGCCATACAGGCTTCGGTAGTGTTCTATCTCCTGCAAAAGATACTCGCTCTCGTTGTAAGCCTCAAAGGAGTACTGCTCCACTTCCGCTTTACGGATGAAGGCTTCGTTAATCTTAGCCATGACCTTAGGATTGAAACGCTTACGAAAACGAACCATCAGCGATGCATGGAAGGGCTTCTCATAGATGTAGCCCGGGAAGCCGCAGAAGTACTGCAGGTACGGGTTTTCTTAAATCTGATCCACTACTTCCAAATCTGAGTAGCCATATTCAATTTGGATCAACAGAGCACCCAAGGCCAATCTAGCAGGCTTGGCCACCTGACCGTTAATCCCATGAAAGTTGCAGGAGTAGTCCTTCTCAATGCTTTCCCAGTCTATGAGTTTTGCTTTTTCAACCCAACGGTTTTCTGCACTTAGATGCATACCTACCGGTTGATTAAAATCTTCAAAAGCGATTTCTTTAGAAAGTGGTTTGTACATTTTTTATCACCCTAATGTGCACGGATTTTTG
>Ga0268357_101579_pt1 | contig 14162 bp, 13 predicted proteins | sample BioMet10_FD_192466 | JGI IMG/M metagenome (GOLD analysis project Ga0268357, IMG submission 192466) | Sewage microbial communities from Oakland, California, United States - Biofuel 10 (Illumina Assembly) | ecosystem: Engineered > Wastewater > Sewage > Unclassified | place: USA: California... | reverse complement strand
AAACCAAATGTTCTGTGATAGGCCGATACCAGCAAATCAGCAGAAGCCTTAGAAGAAGAATATGGGCTACTAGTATGTAGCGGTGTTTCTTCTGTAAAGAACAAATCGGTTCTATCTATTGGCAAATCCCCATAAACTTCATCAGTGGAAACTTGATGGTAACGTTTAATACCATATTTACGGCAAGCATCCATTAGAACGCTAGTGCCAATAATATTTGTTTGTAAAAACAGCTCAGGATTAACCAAAGAACGATCTACATGACTCTCTGCAGCAAAGTTGATAATAATATCTGGCTTCTCTTTTTCAAATAGAGCATAAACACCCTCTCTATCCCTAATATCCAATTTAACAAACTTAAAATTAGGAGCATCCATTACAGGTGCCAGTGTTTCCATATTGCCTGCATAAGTTAAAGCATCCAAACAGATAATAGTATCCTCAGGATGTTTCTTTAACATTAAGTGTACATAGTTACCACCAATAAAACCTGCACCGCCTGTTACGATTATCTTCATAATGACGCCTCCTAAAATAAGTCTCTATTGTATTTCCTTTAAATATCTATTCAAAGCATCTTGCCAAACAGGCAACTTGTGAAAACCATTCTGTACTAGTTTTTCTTTACTCATACGACTGTTTAAAGGCCTTGTAGCTTTGGTAGGATATGCGCTGCTAGGAATTGGTTTAATTACACAATGCAGTCCAGCTTGAGCCATAATTTCAACAGCAAAATCAGCCCAGGAACAAATGCCTTCATTAGTTGCATGGTAAGTGCCATATTTATCTGTTTCCACTAAATCGCAAAGAAATGGTGCCAAATCGGCGGTATAAGTAGGAGAACCGATTTGGTCAGCTACCACAGTCAGCTCTTGTTTTTCTCTACCCAATCTTAACATAGTCTTGATAAAATTCTTGCCATTTTTACCAAACACCCAAGAAATACGCACTATAAAGTATTTTTTCAATGTATCCTGTACAGCTTTTTCCCCTAGAAGCTTTGTCTTCCCATAGACATTGGTAGGACCTGTAGTATCATCTACTTCATAGAACTTATCTCCTGTACCTGGAAAAACATAGTCCGTGCTAATATATACCATCTTAGCATCTATTTCTTTACAAGCTTTGGCAATATTCTCCGTACCATTCACATTGACAGCATGGCATAACTCAGGTTCATCCTCTGCTTTATCCACTGCTGTATAAGCACTACAATGAATAACCACATCAGGATGATAATTAACAATAAATGTACGAGTAGCATTGGCATCAGTAATATCAAATTCCTTGCGCCCTACTCCAATACACTCAATATGCCTCTTATTTAGTTCTTTTACTACATCATAACCAAGCTGTCCTGTTATTCCGGTAACTAATATTTTCATCTTAAAACTCCAGTTTGTCTGCTATTTCAGCAAAAGTAGGATTCTTTTTATCTTTTTCACTTAGAATAGGATCTTTTACTCCCCAATCTACACCGATAGTAGGATCATTCCACAGAATACCACCATCAGCCTGAGGAGCATAATAGTTATCCGCCTTATACATGAACTCCACATGGTCAGTCAAAGTTACAAAACCATGACCAAAACCACGAGGAATTAAAAATTGCTTTTTATTTTCTTCTGACAGCTCTACTCCTACCCATTGCTTATAGGTAGGACTTCTTTTACGCAAATCCACGGCAACATCCAACACCGCTCCACGAGTACAGCGTACTAGCTTAGCTTGGCACCACCCCCCTTTTTGGAAATGTATGCCACGTAAAGTACCTTTTACAGTAGAAGAAGAATGATTATCTTGGACAAAATCATAATGCAATCCAGCTTCCTCCATCTTTCTCTTGCTCCAGCTTTCCATAAAGAAGCCTCTGTTGTCACCAAAAACATCTGGTTCAATAATTACTACTCCATCAAGTTTTGTTTTAGTTATTTTCATAGTTTACTCCTCTTTTAAGACTTTGCCTTTGGCAACTTTCTTTAGATATTGTCCATAAGGTGCTTTACCATATTGCTTAGCACTCTTTTCCAACTCTTCCTTGCCGATCCAGCCATTGTTATAGGCTATTTCTTCCAAAGCAGCAATCTGTATCCCTGCTCTGCTCTCTATAGCCTGTACAAATTCTGCTGCCTCATGAAGACTGTCTATGGTTCCAGTATCTAGCCAAGCATATCCACGACCCAGTGTAATAACCTTCAAATTATCTCTGTCTAAATACACTCTATTCAAATCTGTAATCTCCAATTCTCCACGAGCTGAAGGTTTAAGATTCTTGGCATATTCACAAACCTTGTTATCATAGAAATATAACCCGGTCACAGCATAATTTGACTTCGGTTTATCAGGCTTTTCTTCCAAGGAAACAACCTTACCATTCTCATCAAATTCAACTACACCGAAACGTTCTGGATCATCTACATAATAACCGAACACTGTAGCCCCAGTCTTATCGGAAGCAGCTTTCTTTAAGTGTTTCGTCAAACCAGCACCATAGAAAATATTATCTCCTAATATCATGGCACAACTATCTTTACCCACAAATTCTTCTCCCAGTATAAACGCTTGTGCCAAACCATCCGGGGAAGGCTGAACTTTATAGCTCAAATGAATGCCGTATCGTGAACCATCACCTAAAAGCTTTTCAAAATTTGGTAAATCATGAGGTGTAGATATAATTAAAATATCTCTTATTCCTGCTAGCATAAGCGTAGATAACGGATAATACACCATCGGTTTATCATAAATAGGCAATAGTTGCTTAGATGTAACCATGGTTAATGGATATAACCTGGTCCCACTTCCACCAGCTAAAACAATCCCCTTCATATCAAAACCTCCTAATAAACAAAAGTTCATAATTCAGAAAAGATTACATTCATATATTATACTTTGAAGTCAGCAGATTCTAGGTCCCTTAAATATTCTAAGAATTTACCTTTCAAATCTTCTCTTCTTAATGCATACTCCATTGTTGCTTCTAGGAATCCTTGTTTATCACCAACATCATACCGTCTACCTACAAAATTATATGCATATACAGGTTGCAAATTTATTAATTCTTTTAATGCATCTGTAAGCTGAATTTCTCCACCTTTTCCAGGCTTAGTTTTTTCCAGTATTGGGAAAATATCAGATGTAATGATATACCTTCCTAAAACAGCTAATCTAGAAGGTGCTTCTTTTTGATTAGGCTTTTCTACCATATCTTTAACTTTAAATGTTCTACTATCTTTCGTTGGAGATGCAGAAACAATACCATATGAAGAAACTTTATCCCAAGATACTTCCTGACAACCTAATACAGAGTAATTCGTTTTATTATACACTTCTACTATCTGCTTAAGTGCCGGATTGTTGTCATTATAGACCACATCATCACCTAATAAAACAGCAAAAGGCTCTTCTCCAATAAAATCTTTTGCGCATAAAATTGCGTGTCCTAATCCCTTAGGCTCTTTTTGACGAATATAGTGAATCTTAATTTCTCCTATTTTTTTAATCATAGCCAATAAATCAGTTTTATGTTGTTGTTCTAATTCATATTCCAATTCTATACTTCTATCGAAATGATCTTCAATAGACCTTTTAGTACGTCCTGTAATAATTAAAAAATCAGTAATTCCAGAAGCAACTGCTTCTTCAACAATATATTGGATAGTAGGTTTATCAACAATAGGCAACATCTCTTTAGGGGTTGCTTTAGTGGCAGGCAAAAACCTCGTACCTAATCCAGCTGCTGGTATAACTGCTTTTCTTACTTTTTTAGCCATTTAGAAAGCCTCCATAAACGTTATGTTCTTATACAATACATATAAAATTTTAATTTTGCCAATATATATCAAGTCAACTTAGAACAAGTATATTTATTATTTAGTCAGCAAATTTAATACCGTTGTGTTTTATGATTTCTCTTTTGTCTTCGATAAATACAAAATGTTATAGGTACACCAAAAAAATAACTGCTTAAAAAACCTAAAAATAAAAACTTTGCTGGTAAAAATTTAGCACACAATAATGTGGTAATTGCTATATATATAGCACTAATTGCAGATAATAACATCATTGGTTCTCTTTTGTGTGCCCTTAAATAAAGTGCAAGACTATTAATATAAAGTTGCAACATCCAACAAGCAAATAGCATAAGCATAGGAATCCAAGTTTCAAACCTGTCAAATAGTTTAAGTTTGCCAAATCCTAATCTATACACGAAAAAATAGGCACAACCTCCAAAGAACATTGTTTCCATTGCTCGATATAAATTTTTATTAAATAATAAATCAAGCTCTGCCCATTTATTTTCAGCTATTAGCATATTTAACTTTGGAGTTATTGACACTAACCAGGTATTAGCAATCCCAAAACCTGCCGTCCACATAGCAATACTTATGCCTACTCTTCCAGCTTCAACCGCACTATGGTATCTAAATGTCAATGGCACAAACAGTTGAAATATAAAATATCCGCTACTCCAGCTTATAGCATAACGCCAAATCAAAGAAAAGAATTCTTTTCTCCAATCATAAGATGCGTATTTTGATATACTCAGCAATTGCTTTATAGCAGCATGAAATTTTCTATGAAGTAAATATATTCCAACAAGATTAGATATTACTAACGAAAGTGCAAGTGCATACAAGTTTATTTTACAATAAAGGCCTGTCAACATCACTAAGGTTGTACAAATAGCTATTTGCAAGCGAATAAGCTGAACATCCTTAACAGAATTACATCCTTCAAAAAAATAAAGTATAGACGAATAAAAAAACAATCCACCGGAAAAGCATGAATAAATAATCCACGGTAAATGCCAGTGTATATTTTCCTGTCTATAAGATAAAAAAAAGTATCCTCCAACTACAATTATCGGGAAAACAATAGCAATTACCTTAATAAGCCATTTAACAGCAAACAAAAAAAATGTTGCCAGTCTCTCCAAATGTTGTTGGTCACCAGTAATACAGCCATCTTCATCAAACTTCAAATAAGCAAATTCATGGGCAGCAAATTGTAGAATTATAACTGAAAATCCCAAATCAGCAAATATTGACAGTGCAGCAATACTAATAAACGAGTACCAATATCCTTGTTCTACTGCCGTTAAATATAGAGGAATAAACAAAAGGACAAGTGGTCCAGAAATAATTTTCCAAAGCTGATTTAATGCTGTATTCAACAAATCCTTATTTAACATAATATTCTCCAGTTATAAGCTTACCCACTTGCCAATGGCAACATCATATTTTTTAATTACCCTAGCAGGTACCCCTACGGCAATAGAAAACTCTGATATATCTCTTGTCACTACTGAGTTGGCACCGATGATGCTACCCTTACCTATATGAACACCTGGCAATATAGTCACAGCATCACCAACCCAAACATTTTCCCCTATTATAACTTCTTGATTTGCTGTCAATTTTCTTATGAAAGGTGGCTCAATTGGAGAGCTTTGATCTTCTCCGTAATATATACCATGATTATGGTCACTTACATATACCTTGCTAGCAAATAATACATTATCTCCTATTTCAACATAATTAGTTGCACCAATATGAACAAAGTCTTGAACACCTACATTATTTCCTATTATAATTTTTGGATTAAAACATTGACCTCTATAAAAAGTTACAGCATCTAACCATAAATTTTTACCAGCATGAAAATTTCTACCAATTTTTATACATTTTAAACCTCTTAGATTAGCTGAGGAATCAATGTCACAATCTGTTCTATAAAAAATTAAAAGATTAAAGAAAAAGTTTACAGTTTTCTTCAATATTCGAACAGCAAAAAGAAAAGCACCGTTTTCAAAAAAATAATTCGTAATTTTATATTTACTCATTATATTATTTTTTCTCCATATTGTTATTTGTTAGCAAAAACATCTTTCATTGCTTCCAGATACCCATAACCATATCTTTTAGTAGGTTCTAGTGTAGTGCCTTCTCCCCATTCATTCCACGCATTAATTAGCAGCATGTCCATACTATCAGTTCTTTTTATGTTTTTTAATTTTTCCAAGTAAAGCTTAAATTTTTTAGGATTAGCGCCCGTTATGATACGTGAATTTTTTCCTTTTCTTGCAGAATTATCCCAACTTGGGAAACATCCTAATACAATTTTTCTTCCATCATATGTTGCTCTCTTTTTTAATATCAGCTTATACAAGCTATCATAATCTTGATAATCAGTTAATTTTAATGTTTTACACAAAACTCGCTTGGCCTTATTAAAATTAGATATTTCAAACCTACAAGTAAAATTAGGCTCATCTTCATAAACCGCCTGTGAGCTTTTAATACTAGGTTGAGGATTAAAAGTGCTAATATATTCTACAATATATATTCCTGCAAAACCTTCTTGTTGTAATCTCCTATTCCAGTATTCAATTCTTTTATCAGCATTTTCTAAATCATGAGTATTATAAATAAAGAGTACCGGTTTATTACTAATCTTTAAATATCTATTATCTTTAAAAAAGGACAATAAATATTGCAAATGTTCTTCCCATTCATCTTCCATTCCGTAAATCTGTTGCACCATTACATCTTGATTTTTTCCATTCCAAGCGCGTGTCCATGGATGGTTAGCCCAACAGAAACAATATTTAATATCTATTTCTGGAGAATCGCGCAACAATTCGCACGGTTTTTCCAACAAATGTCTTCCACTATACCAATAATGATAATACACAAAACCAGAAACAGAATATTTCTTTGCTAGTTCTGCTTGCCATTTTATTGTTTCAATTTTAGATAAATCATAGTAAAAATCGTTTAGTGGTTCCATTGGTTGCTCATGCCCAGAAAATATAGGTTTTGCCTTTTTTACATTAGTCCATTCAGTAAACCCTTTTCCCCACCATTCATTATTTTCTTTTGTTTCATAAAATTGTGGCAAGTTTAATGCCCAAACATCCATTTTTTTCACTCCCAAATGTTTTTACTTAATAAATTTCAAGTCAATCAAACTTTTAGAACTTCATATTTAATATTTTTTGATTCACAACATTTCTTAAGATACTTTAAATCTGACTCTGCTATTCGTATAAAGTTCATATGCAAGTTTGTATATTTTTTTTCGCCCAAATTATGTCCTAATAGAACTTGAAATTTATCATATTTTACTTCACTTAGTACTTTGCATATACTATCAATATTTTCTTTTTTCAGTGTAAAATCTTCTATAGCTGGAAATCTTATCCAAAGTTTTTTTCTTTTGCTAATATATCTTAAGTTATCAAGATAAGTAGAAACATTGGCACTTCCCAAAATATTAATTGCAAAATCATTCAATCCTGTTTTTAAATCAACTATAAATAAATCAAACATATCTGCAGCTTCTTTCACTGTATCCTCATCAATAAACAATGCTGTTTCACAAGCACACATGACATGATCAGCTCGGAGCTCCTTGATTAATTCAGCATATCTGTCTAAATGTAATAATGGCTCACCTCCAGAGAAAGTAACACCTCCATCATTACCATAATACTTTTTATCTTTTAATAAGATTTTATGAAGTTCACCTAATGTAATATCATATCCATAATGGTCTTGTGTTCCATATCCATGTTTGTCTAACACTTCAAAGTTTTGTATTTCATAGCTTTGACACTCAGGATTAGAACACCATGGACAGTGCAAATTACATTCCTTAAAAAACACTGTTGTTCGTATACCTGGACCATCATGTACACAAAACCTCTGCACATTAGAAACCCTTACTATTTTCTCAGAATCTGCCTTTTTCATCATTACTACATACTTTCTGCACTAATAGCTCTTGTAATCATAATATCTTTATAGCTTTCCGGCAGATCATTAAAATAGGCGCTAAATCCCCAGACCCTAACAATCAATCCCGGAAATGCACTCGGATTGTTTTTTGCTTCTATTAATGTTTTGCTATCTAAGACATTCATTTGCATCTGGAAAAACTTCTGCTTAATTGCTGTTTTTAAGAAAACAATAAACTTATCTTCATTTTCGCTCAAAAATTTGGGCGTTATAAAAAAATCGACAACATTTCCATTAAATCTATGCTTATCGTAATGCAATTGGCCTGCAAAATTAACTATTTCAGTGTAAGCAGCGTTTAAGCAAGAAATATGCGTATTGTATGGAGTCCCTTTGTATCTACCGGAAAAATCTCCAAGTGTATGCTTGCTATCAATGTTGTATGCTGGTGAACTAAGGCCTATTTTCACTTTGCCACCATATTTATTCCTATATTTTGTTACAATATCAGTTAAACTATCTGTAATAGCATTTACAACATTTATTATTTCTGTATCATCATGTCCGTAATATTTATTATTAGAAAATAAATATACTATATTTTCTCTTCCATCAAAATTTTGTTTTCTATATTTATTCAATTCTTCGAGTGTATATTTTGGGGAGTCAATAACAAATTTTTTAATATTAAATAAACTGTCAACAACATTTGCAAGTCCTACTGTAGTTATACCATAGTTATTATATCTAGCTCCTCCATTAGATACATCAACTTGTTTTTCATTACAGTCTTCAGTCAATATTGATACCAATGGATCATTTGCCCATTTTAGTTCGTCAAGTTTTACTAAGAACTGCTGAAATTTTATTTTATTAACTTCAATGTATGCATTTACTAAGTCATTGAAATTTTCTACTTCTATTTTATTATCAAGCAACTCATTAAATGCGTTTTCATAGTCATAAACAGCTATATTATTTTGGTCGAAAGATTTTCCTACAACAAACGGTTCCCAGCATGCTGAAACACAATAATTATGTGCTTCTTCTTTTGAAAAGCCAAAATCTAATAGCTGTGGAATAACAACATCATCATTGGAAAATAACGGGCTACCAGTTTTTGCCTTTAGACAATATACTGCAGTTTGCAATATATTACTTGGCATATTCTCACTTACACGCAAAAATATTTTGGGGTCAGGTTTTTTGGCCAGTGCTTGTGCCTTCATAAAAAGCTCAGTTAATTCATTATAGAAATAACTTTCATCTTCTTGTTGTCCGCCCAAAACAATAATTTGTCCTATATCACCTTCCAGTGCATCACTTTTAAATTCACTGTACATATTAAGTTTTATAAGAAAATCACCAATTAATGTTAATGCTTTTTCTTTTGTTAACTGGCTTGCTAAAATATCTTTCTCGTATAACTTCCCTAAATATTTATCAAGTCTTCCTAGGCCATTTAATCTGTGCCGTGTTTGCCACATGATTTGATTGAAAAAGAGAATTCTTTGTAGCCCTTCTTCAAAATGCTTTGCCGGAAAAGAAAGCATATTTGTGAAATCATCTATACGCATTTTTTTTATGCGATCTGGTAATGATGATATTCTCAATTCATCAATTATATTTTTTCTTAATACTTCAATACCATTCAAAACAGCTCTTGCTTCTTGTGCATAAAAACTATTTCCATGAATACTATTCACTATATCATTAAATGATATAGAAAGAATTTTAGAATAGTCTAGAGAAAAATTACTAATGATATTTCCCGGAACAGCTATGGTCTTTTCTGTATCTATAAAATAAACAAAATATCCGTCACCAATTGATACATTAACACTACTTAATAATGCTTTGGTATCATCACCTACTGACCGTACAGTATTTTGGCCACGTATTGGTTTTATTGTACGCAACGCATGAATCACCTTATTAGCTACGAAAATATGCCCTTTTTCATAGAATCTATATTTTTTTACAAATGGAATTATGTAATTCCATTTCCACAAATCATTTTTTATTTTTGTTTTAATAGTCATTTTATCTACCCTCTTATATAGATTCACATATAGTATTTATTTCCCCAAGAACTTCCTTTTTAAGAACTTACTTCCCTTATCAACCCAATTTATTTTTTCGAGAAATACAACATCATTTTCAAAAAGTTTAAGTTTACTTTCCTCTAGCCAAACATTAAATAGCCTCTCACTCAAGAATCCATAAACCCTTGCTTCATATTGATTATATGTAGAGGTATCTATCCTTTTTTCAAGTTCAAACAAGATATCAAATAACCATGAACAATATTGGTCAAACAATACTTTTTTCATTGCGAACATATTAAGAATATGTAGTCTTTTCCTATTCATCACTTTATTAAAAGCATCACTATATTCAGGATATTTTTTTGCAATTATTTTTTCAGTTTCTTCTAGATCAGATTTGTTATGTGCATGTTCATACTGACTTCTTACTGTTTCAATATAATAATTCCTTTTTTTAGGAACAATCACATCATATTCAGATAATAATCTCTCATAATCAGCATATTTAAGTATTTTAGCTTTCTTTTGTTCAACACTTCCACTACTACCCTTTGCAAAATACCTTCTATAGTGGCATAAACCAATGTATTCACAGTTCAAATTTTTCCATGCCCAATAAAGTCCCGTCAACTCACAAAAGTTAGGATTTTTAATACTTATGTTATCTCCAGTATTGTCTTTTAAATATCCCAAATCCGCTTTCCCCTCTGCGCCAACATGCAAAGGCACATATACTGAATCAGAAGGCATCCAATATTTTTTGTGTGCAGCAACAAGAATTTTAATATTCATTATTTTCATCACCTCTTGGTGTATTTTATATAATTAATAATTACAAATCTCAATGTTAAAATATAATCAATAACAAACGCATTTCAAAAATTTGAAAGCTTCACTATATCATGTTTTTCCTTTATTTCACTGCTTCCTTAATAATCTTAATCATATAATCAATCTTCTCGTCAGTCATGCCAGGGTAAACGCCAACCCAGAAGGTATCATTCATAATACGGTCTGTATTGGTTAATTCACCGACAACTCTATAGCCTTTGCCAGTCTTTCTCATTTCATCAAAGCAAGGATGTTTAATCAAGTTACCTGCAAACAGCATTCTGGTTTGAATACCATGAGTTTCAACATAATGCACTACTTTATTTCTATCTACGCCTTCCTTGCATGTCAGCAAGAAACCGAACCAGCTAGGTCTGCTATTAGGACATGGTTCAGGAAGAATAAATTTATCTTTCAAGCACTCTAAGCCTTGATGTAATCTATCAAAGTTATGCCTTCTCCTCTCTACAAAAGAAGGAAATTTCTTTAATTGTGCTACACCAATGGCAGCCTGCATATCGGTTGCCTTCAGGTTATAACCAAAATGAGAATATACATACTTATGGTCATAGCCTAATGGCAATTCACCATATTGTTTGTCAAAACGGTGTCCACAGAAGTTATCTACTCCGGGAGGACACATACAATCTCTGCCCCAATCACGGAAAGAACGTGCAATCCTATTTAACAATGAATCATTAGTGTAAACAGCACCACCCTCACCCATAGTCATATGGTGAGGTGGATAGAAGCTAGATGTTCCAATATCACCAACGGTACCGGTGAATTTCTCCACACCGTTGAGGGTGTATTTGGAGCCTAAAGCATCACAATTATCTTCAATTAACCAAAGATTATGTTTATCACAGAAAGCTTTTACTGCACCTAAATCAAATGGATTGCCCAAGGTATGAGCCATCATAACAGCCTTAGTTTTAGGAGAATATGCTGCTTCCAGCTTAGTTACGTCAATGTCATATTGAGGAATCGCAACATCCACAAATACAGGAATAGCACCATATTGAATAATAGGCGTTACTGTCGTTGGGAAGCCTGCTGCTACAGTAATAACTTCATCACCTGGCTTAATAGCTCTTTCTTTTAATAAAGGTGATGTTAAAGTCATAAACGCTACAAGATTGGCAGAAGACCCGGAGTTAACCAAGGATGCATACTTAACCTGTAAATATTCGGCTAATTTCTTCTCAAATTCAACAGTATACCGGCCACTGGTCAGCCAGAACTCCAAAGCGCTATCTACCAGATTAACCATTTCGTCATGGTCATATACTCTGGACGCATAGGGAATACGGTCACCCTCCTTAAAGCCCTTATTTTGATTGTGATATTTATCACAATATTCTTTAACCAAATTAAGTATTTGACTCTTCATCTCTTGTTCAGACATCAATGCTTACCCCCTGTTTGCATAAACTCTTGTATTTGTCTTTCCATACATTGGGCAATATCACCGTTTTTCTGATATATCTTAGCCCATTCTACAGACTTTTTAATAGCTTCGTCTATATGCCAATGCGGTTCCCAACTAAATGTTGTCTTTAATTTAGTACAATCCAATTTTAGGAATTTAGCCTCATGTGGTCCATTGGTACTTGTATCTTTCCAGCTTTGACCTTGACCCCATGTCTTGCAGAATATGTCTACAAGTTGTCCTGTTGTTACACAGTCGCAATCATCAGGGCCAACATTATAGTAATCAGCATATTTAATATCTTTGTATTGTGCTTCCACAATCATCAAGTATGCATAGAGTGGCTCTAGCACATGTTGATAAGGACGAGTGGAATAAGGATTTCTCACTACAATAGGCTCTTTCTTGTAAGCAGCTCTAATACAATCGGGGATAATCCTATTATCTGCAAAATCTCCACCACCAATTACGTTACCTGCTCTGGCAGTAGATATTGCTATATCTCTATCACTAAAGAAACTCTTCTTATAGCTATGAGTTACTAGTTCAGAACAACTCTTACTGTTGGAATAAGGATCATAACCATCTAGTGGCTCGCCCTCTTTGTAACCTTTATCTTCCTGTTCCTTGTTTTCATAAACCTTGTCAGTTGTAACGTTAAGGAAAGACTTTACACAAATGCTATTACGCACGCATTCTAGTATATTAACTGTTCCCATTACATTAGTAGAATATGTTCTTATAGGATCCCGGTAGCTCTCAATAACCAAGGGTTGAGCAGCCAAGTGCATTACTATCTCTGGTTGGCACTTATCAAAAGCAGCTTTTAGCTTATCGTAATCCCTAATATCACCAATAACAGAAGTCATACCTGCTTCTACTCCGGACAGCTTAAAGACCTTCTCACCCTCTAAAGTGGGAGAAGGCAAAGCATACCCGGTTACCTGCGCTTCTGCCATTTCTAATATCTTGCAGAGCCAGGTTCCTTTAAAGCCAGTATGACCTGTAATAAATATTCTTTTATTTTTAAAGAAGTTTAATTCCATTACCACAGTTTCCACGGTGCCTTTCCGCTAGCCCACATTGCTTCTAGCTGCTGTTTATCACGCATAGCATCCATACATTGCCAGAATCCATCATGCTTATAAGCCATTAATTGATCTTCTTTAGCTACTTTTTCTAAAGGTTCTTTCTCAAAAACAGTATTATCTCCAGCAATATAATCAAAAATTTTAGGTTCTAGCACCATAAAGCCTGCATTTATCATGCTTCCATCAAGATCCTGTTTTTCCCTGAAAGATTTAATTGTATTATCTTCGGCAATATCCAAAACGCCAAAACGTTGACCAACATTAATAGCGGTCATAGTAGCAATTTTCCCATGTGCTTTATGAAAAGCAAGTAGTTTTGCAATATCTACATTGCTAACGCCATCTCCATAGGTAAGCATAAAGGTTTCATTGCCAACATATTTTTGAATACGTTTAACACGCCCACCAGTCATAGTATTAAGTCCTGTATCAACAACAGTAACTTTCCATGGTTCTGCAGCATTGTGATGAACTAACATTTCGTTATTATTAGTAAAGTCAAATGTAATGTCAGAAGTATGCAAGAAATAATTAGCAAAATATTCTTTGATAACATGTTGCTTGTATCCGGCACAAATAATGAATTCATTAAACCCAAAGTGTGAATAAATCTTCATTATGTGCCATAAAATAGGCTGAGAACCAATTTCAATCATCGGTTTTGGTTTTAAATGGCTTTCCTCACTGATTCTTGTACCAAATCCACCAGCTAATAGTACGACCTTCATAACAAAATCCTCCTTCAACAGCCTTATAATACACACATTTATACTTAATAATTATAGCATATTAGCTTAGCCATCGCCACTAAAAGCCTACTATATTATAGTTTTTTCCATTTTTATTCTAAAAATTAGCATAAATTTTAAATAATACTTTAAGTATAAACTCAAATTATTCATTTTACACATTCTTGAATATTGTGCCATAAAAGGACAATTTTAAAAATAAAAAGCCATTGTTTCAAATGAAACAATGGCTTTTAGATTATCTCTTTGTAAATAATTCAAACAAATTAACT
>Ga0268357_101576_pt1 | contig 14199 bp, 8 predicted proteins | sample BioMet10_FD_192466 | JGI IMG/M metagenome (GOLD analysis project Ga0268357, IMG submission 192466) | Sewage microbial communities from Oakland, California, United States - Biofuel 10 (Illumina Assembly) | ecosystem: Engineered > Wastewater > Sewage > Unclassified | place: USA: California... | reverse complement strand
GAGAACGTGGGCGGCACCCCCCCTTGCCCCGCCACGGCCGCAGCCAAGCCCTCCCGCGGCCGCTCCCCTCGCGCGCAGGGACACCTGACGCGCGCGAGGGGAGCGATGGTCGCCATGTTTCCGACGCCGCCAACCTTACCAATGGTGCCGGCACCTCGGGGTTGGAGGACCCTCCGCCTGGCCGCCCGGGCTCGCCCGGGAAGGCATCCGTGGCCCTCGGTTCCATGGACCCTCCGCCTGCGAGTTCGTGTCCGCCGTGAAGGGTATGCTCGTGGCATTGCCAGACGAGAGGGAGGGCCACCCATGCCAGGATCGCGGGCGACAAGGCGAGGACCGACAGACGCGACGCCAGGTTCCTCGCGCGCATGCTCGCGGTAGGGAACATCGTCGAGGTCTTCGTACCCGCCCCGGCGCTGGAGGCGTCGCGCGACTTGGCGCGATCGCGCGTGGCTCTCCGCCCTTTCCTTCGACGACCCGTGCGGGAGGCTCGTCTTCGACGAGTACCTCGAGGGCGTCGTCACGGCCGAGCAGCGCCGCGACAGGCTCGACGCGGCGATACGCCTGCGCGCGGCCGAGCCCGGCCTCGCCGGCACGCGAGGCGAACAGGCGGCTCCATGCCCGCTATGCTCACCTCAGGGGGAAGGGAAAGCCCGCCAACGTCGTGAACGCGGCCGGTGCACCATCGGGACGGCCATGCGGCCGCCCCTGCCACAGGCCCCATCTCCGGGCACGATTCCCGACACGATGGCGCGTGGAGCAAACCGCGGAAGTGCTATGCGCGGTCGTGACAGCAGGCCATGCGCGATTCTAGACAGGCGGACTCCCCAGCCGAAGCATCGGAATGCGTCAGCCAACACGCGGATATCGGACTTGCGGACGTGCGTCGAATCAGACACGCCACACGGAACCGGGCGGGAGTGGACATAGCACGAAGGGGACCAATCCCTCGAAGTTGAAGGGATTGGTCCCCTTTGCCTCTTGACAGAACCATCTACATATCAGCACAGGGAGCAAGCACCACTTCCCGCTCCTGTATGCAGTAGTCTTTTGATTGACAACGGCGCAGTTTCTAGTGTTGTTCAACAACTCGCGTTGCCATGACGGCCTCGGCCGCCGATGGCGTTGCAGGCCGCCCGGTCAGCCGCCGCCTCCGGCCGCAGCTAGCCATGTGGGCACGGGCGGCAGCATTGAATAAAGACCCCTTGTAATTCTTTGCCGCTTTGGTAAGCTGATATGATTATTCTTTCTGCCGTTTAGCGGGCCCCCCCTTCTGATTTTCTCAATTGTCTGCTACACTTCAGCCCATTGGATGGTGACATCCAATGGGCTGAAGTTTGAAAGGAGGGGCAATGTACTGCGCGAGATGCAACCGTTTTACCAATAGCAGTACTTGTCCTGAATGCGGCGGAGAGACGAGCGAAGAGGCGCCTCACGCTGTTTATTGGTGCGGCAACTGCAACATCCCGTTGATTCATATCCCGGGAGACCGGACAATCACATGCCCGATTTGCGGGCACGAGGCACGGTATCTTTGTACAGATATGCGACCCGTCTTTCCTGGGGAAAGACTGCTCTTTGAGGTGATGACGGGCAAGCCTCTTGCGCATATCCACGATTCCGTGTGGGCTTCGGGAAGCAAGTACTACGTCAACGGCAAGGCGACAAGCATTACGGTCGCCGAAATCCTTTCCTCTAACCCTGTTGAGATCAAGGCTCAAATCGACAAGTACACCGATGGCAACAGCTACGACGGCTTCAACCGCTATACCAATGCGTTTGTCGAAGCGAACCGCGAGCATCTTGACGCCATCGTGCGCGAGGCCTGCTCCTTCGTCGTCGACGCCTCTAAGGATTACCCCGAGGAAAACCTCGTCGTCTCGTTTTCGGGCGGCAAGGATTCGACCGTTACCGCCGACATCGCCGTCCGAGCCTTGAGCAACCCCTACCTTGTCCACATATTCGGCGACACAACGCTCGAGTTCCCTAGCACGACTGAGTATGCGAAGCGCTTTCGGACAAGCCACCCTTTAGCGATCTTCAAGACCGCGCGCAACTACGAGCAGGACTTCTACGATATGGCCGAGGTCATCGGTCCGCCTGCGCGCATGATGCGCTGGTGCTGCTCGATGTTCAAGACCGGGCCGATTTCGCGAGCATTCAAGGGACTTTTCGGCGACGAGCCCATCCTCACCTTCTATGGCATCCGCAAGGGAGAGTCGGTCTCGCGCAGCAAGTACAACCGCATCGAGGACAGCGCCGAGTCGGTCAAGATCCAGCGGCAGACGGTCGCAGCGCCAATCTTCTACTGGAACGACCTCGACGTCTGGCTGTACATCCTCGCCGAGAAAATCGACTTCAACGATGCCTACCGCCTTGGCTATGAGCGCGTAGGCTGCTGGTGCTGCCCGAACAACAACGCGCGCGCCCAGTTCCTGTCCCAGATCTATATGCCGGAGGCTGCGACCAAGTGGCGCAACTTCCTGATTGATTTCGCTCGGCGCATTGGCAAGCCGGACCCAGAGGTCTATGTCGATACAGGAAAGTGGAAAGCACGCCAGGGGGGCAACGGCCTTGCCGCCGCAAGCTCAGTTCTCGTTGAGGCGAGCCACTGCGCCACCGACGACAACGCAACCATCTTCTCACTTGAGCGGCCCTACACCGACGAGCTGGTGGGTCTTATGACGCCTATCGGCGACTATGCGCCGGGACTTGGCCGTCCACTGCTCGACGAGAAGGTCATCGTCGACCACCGCACGAGGGAACCGCTCATCTCCGTCATGCCTTTCACGCAGCCTGGCTACGAGTATGCCGCTAAGGTGCGCGTGTTGAAGATCTCCGATGCGGAGGTCTTGCTACGCATGGCGAAGTACCAGGTCGTTAAGTTCAACGCGTGCAGGCAGTGCCTCAAGTGCGAGGGCCTGTGCCGCTTCGGCGCCATTAGTATCACCTCGACGGACGGCTACCACATCGACCCGCGGAAGTGCGTGCACTGCCGACAGTGCGTGACCGATAAGTATCTTGAAGGCGGTTGCCTCATGCGGAAGTACCTCAGAACAAAGGAAGAGTAACATCATGCAGATGAAGTTCAAGGCGCACCAGTCTTTTGCCGTGCGCAAAGGATGGCTCGGAAAGGGCCTTCGCACCATAGCGGATCCCGAGAACGCCGCGCTTCTTATGCCGAACAACAGCAGGGCCGCGATGGATGAGCTCGGTTTGGGCTCGAACCAGGTCGTGGCGCTGCGCTACTGGATGCAGACGCTCGGTCTTGTGGGCTACAAGAAGGGATCCCGCAACCGCGAGCACGTCTTTACCCCGCTAGGCAAGCTAATCTATGAAAACGACCCATATACCGAAGAAATCGGTACGCTATGGGCGCTTCACTGCAACCTCGCGTCCGCCGTAGAGGATGCCGCTTCCTGGTACTTCTTCTTCAATGAGTTCGGCATGAGCGTCTTCACGCGAAAAGACTTTACTCGTAGCCTCGAGCGTTACATCTTCATCAACAACGACAAGAAGGACGTGTCCCTCAAGTCGCTCGAAGACGATTTCAACTGCATCATCAGCACCTACGTCTCGCATGGCCGTGCCGGCAAGAAGGCAGACTCGCCCGAAAGCGTCATCGACTGCCCTCTCGGCGAGCTCGGCCTTGTGGGCGTCGAGAGCCGCAGCGCGAGGAGCTTCCGCAAGACGGGTGCCAACCCCGCCACGCTCCCCGCATTGCTGGTTTTCTACTGCATCTGCACAATGGTGGATTTCCGAGAGCGCATGGGCGACCCACTTGGACGGGAGATAAAGCTCGCCGACCTGCTCGATGCGCCGTGCTCGCCCGGAAAGGTGTTCAACCTCGACGCCATTGCCCTGCTAGGCAAGCTCTACGAGCTTGAGGGCGAGGGCTACATCCGCATCAATCGGACCGCCGGCCTCGATGTTGTGCGCCTCAACGAGGCAGACATGACCGCCGTTGCTTGCCTCGAGCGCTATTACGAGATTATTGGTTAGGAGCGCCCCCATGGATCTCAAAGACATGGTTGTCCCCAATAAGGATTTTCAGACATCGATAAACATCGAGTTCGACTTCGGCTCTAAGGAGAAAATCGAGGGGCTTATTCCCACCGATGCCGTCTGCTGCTACCTCGAGCGCATCCTGAGCGATGTCATCGCCCCCTCGAACCAGCGCGCAAAGCTGTTCGTCGGCGCATACGGCAAGGGCAAGTCCCATGTCGTGCTTGCCGCGCTAACGGCGATGTGGCGCAAGGACCCTGCCGCATTCCAACGGATCAGCGACGCATACAAACGCAGGAACAGCGGTTTTGCGGAGACGTTCGATAGGTTCGTTCACGATGGGCAACGACTGCTCCCCGTCGTCATATCGGGAAGCACGTCCGACCTGCGCCATTCGCTCCTTTTCGCGCTAAGAAACGCCTTGAAGCTCTGCGACTCTGCCGACGTCATGCCCTCGACGAACTACGATGGTGCGATCAGGGTACTTGACAGGTGGCGGCGCGACTACCCGGGCACGCTGGAGCGCTACGAGGAGCTTACGGGCTCGACCTACAGTGCCTCCGTCGCAAAGCTGCGTGCACTTGACACCGATACGTACGACGAGTTCGTTGCCACATATCCGAGCCTGACCTCGGGCGGCACATTCGATGTCCTCGACGGAGCGGACGTACTTGCTGTCTATGAGCAGGTGCTCACCGGCCTCGCCGGTCGTGGCGTTGACGGGCTCTACGTCGTCTACGACGAGTTCAGCAAATACCTTGAAACGAGCATCGGCCGAGCTACCATTGAGGATACGAAGCTTCTCCAGGACTTCGCCGAAGCGTGCAATAGGAGCGGTACCAAAAGGCAGCTTCATCTTTTGCTTATCAGCCACAAGAGCATCTCCAACTACATCGACGCTGACCTGCCCAAGGAGAAGGTCGACGGCTGGCGTGGCGTGTCCGGGCGCTTCGAAGAGATCGAGATGGCCGACGACGAGAACCAAGCTTACGAGCTCATGTCCTCGGCGATTGTCAAAGAGCCCTCGAAATGGAGCACCTGGCGCCGCAAGCACGACGCGCTGTTTTCTCGAATCAAGGAGCGCTACGCACATAGAGGCATTTTCGCATACGATATGGCCGATACGGTTGTATGCGGTTGCTACCCGCTCCATCCGCTGACGGCGTTCTTGCTTCCCAAGCTATCCGAGAAGGTTGCCCAGAACGAGAGAACGTTGTTCACCTTCTTGTGTGCCGAAGGCGATAAGACCATGTCGGCGGCCCTGGCGGAAGCGATGGGGTTCATCACTCCCGACTACGTCTACGACTACTTCGAGCCCCTTCTTCGCAAGGAGATGTACACCAACCCCCTCCACAGGGTTTACGAGCTTGCTCACGTCTCGCTTTCGCGTGTCGAGCCTGCCTCCCTCGAGGCCCGCATCATCAAGACCATTGCGACAATCAATGCCGTCGCGCAATACGACCGAGTCGAGCCAACCAAAGAGACGCTCCTCGACCTTTTCTGCGACTGTGGACTGAGCGCAAAGGATGTCGACGAAGCAATGACGCGCCTTGTCGAGGGGGACTCCGTCGTCTATCTGAGGCGCAGCAACGCCTACCTCAAGCTCAAGGAGACCACCGGCGTCCATGTAGACGCCGAGGTCTCCAACCGCGCGAAGTCGCTCCGTAGCATGATGAGCTGCGAAGAGGCGCTCAATCGCGAGATCGGCAACATGGCCCTGTACCCCTCCCGCTATAACGAGGACAAGGGCATAGTCAGGTTCTTCGAGTGCGGTTTCGTCGGCACAGACTCGCTTAGAAAGTGGTGCGAGCAGGAGACGCGGCCCGACCATATCCTCGGTACCAGGCACGATTGGGTGGCAGATGGCCAGGTCGTCGGGGTCTACTGCTCGACGCCCGATGAGCTCGTCGAGCTGAAGGACCTTGCCAAGAACGAGCTGTCGCGCGCGAGGTTAACCGTTGCGGTTGTGCCGAGGTCGTTCACGAGGATCGACGAGGTGCTTTACCGCCTTGAGGCCGCAAGGCAGCTGAAGGCGGAGGCCGCCGACGACACGGCGCTCGCCGACGAGTACGAGATTGTGGTCGAGGACTACTCGGAGGTCGTTGACGGCTATATCGCCGGCTTCTTCCGGCCCGAGCTAAAACAATCCCTCTACTACGTCGACGGAAGCCAGAAGAAAGCCATTACGCGCAAGCGAAAGCTCTCCGAGGAGCTGTCTCTGCTTTGCGATGAAGTCTTCGGTTCAACGCCAAGGATAACCAGCGAGTCTCTCAACAAGAACGATCTGACAGGGACCGCCTTTAGCAGCCGAACCAAGATTCTCAAGGCCCTTTGCGTGTCCACGCTTGCGCAGAACCTCGGCTTCGTCGGCAACGGCCAGGAAACGTCCATGGCGAGGAGCGCGTTCGAGAAGACCGGCCTTATCAAGGACATCGATACGGCGATTAACGAGCCCGGCATTCCCGAGGCGGGCATCGAGACCGTCATCGACACCATCAGGGACTTTATCGAGACGGCCGATGATATTCCCTTCTCGGAGCTCTACGAGAGGTTGATGGGCCGGGACCTTGGCATCGGCTTGCGCATGGGCCCAATCCCGCTCTACCTCGCTTACGTCCTCAGGGACTATAGGGAGCAGATCAAGGTAACCTCCAATGGCGAGGAGCGTTCTCTTAACGAGACGCTCTTCGACGACATCGCCAAGGACCCGAGCGATTACCGCCTGACAAGGCTTAACTGGTCTCCCGAGATGGAAGCCTATGTGAAAAAGGTCGCGAAGGTGTTCGGGCGCAAATCCGAGAAGGCCACGCGCGCCGATGTAGTCGATGCCATGCGCCTTTGGTACGTCGCCCTTCCTCAAATGACCCGCAACGCGAAGGCCAATCACTCCCATGGCGGCGCGGTCTCCATCCCGAAGGTCAGGACACGCTTTTTCAAGGCGATAAAGAGGATGGATTACGACACCGATAAGCTGCTGTTCGAGGAAATCCCCTCGATATTCGGCGAGACGTACGATTCGAACACCCTGATAGACGCCCTCAAAAACGAGAAGGACGCGTGCGACGAATACTTGCACGACTGCGTCGAGGGGTTGGCACACACCCTCATGGCGCTGTTCGACCCCGATGCACACGAGAACGCGAGCCTCTCTTCCGTTCTGAGGGACTGGGTCGATGCGCGCCCCGCGGTGCATACGAACGTCTACTCAGGCATAAACAACCAGGTCCTTCAAGCCGTGGCAACCGCAACGGGCGACGACTTCGTGACCGTCAACAGAATCGCTAAGGCGGCGACCGCGCTTCGCATCGACGACTGGAACGACGAGAGATTCGGTGACTTCCTGCGCATCGTCCAGGGGATGAAAGACGAGGTCGAGTCCACCGTCGACGAGCCCGGGACCGAAGACGAATCCGCCTGTGTGAGCATCAGGTTCGCCGACGAGGACGGTGCGTTTAGGGAAAAGACGTTCCCCGCCGTCGTCCCATCCCGACGTGCCAAACTCCTTAAGATGGAGCTTCTTGCGTGCCTCGATGAGATGGGCGGTGCCCTTTCCCCTGAGGAAAAGCGGCAGGTTGTGTTCGATGTTCTGAGGGGGCTCTGCTAGCCATGTCCGAGACTGCTTACTTTGATAACGCGGCCACCACCTTTCCGAAGCCGAGTAGCGTCTATGACTACGCCGACGCTTTTTACCGGAACTCTGGCGGCAACATCGGCAGGGGCAGCAACGCACTGGCCGTTGCTGCCGGCGAGGTTGCCAAAGCGGCCAAGTACAACCTGAGGAAGCTCTATGGGTGCCCCGCAAGCGAGGTCGTTTTCACGGCTTCGGCAACCGACGCCCTCAACCGTGTGCTTCTTGGTTTGAGGCTCGCCGCAAGAGATGTCGTCTATTGCACCCCCTTTGAGCACAACGCTGTGACCAGGCCTCTATCTCATTTAGTCGAGGCAACTGGCATAGAGATCAAGGTGCTACCCTTCGACGCCGCAACGCTCGTGCCGCACTATAAGGAGATCGAGGCCGACTTTGCCGCTCAGCCGCCGAGGCTTGTCGTGATGACTCACGCGAGCAACGTCTGCGGCGCCGTCGTCCCTGTGGAGAGGATCGCGCGGATAGCCAAGGCCCATGGCGCGACCACCGTCATCGACATGAGCCAGACCGCTGGCCTGCTTCCGCTTCAGCTCTCCAGCGACCTATTTGATTTCGCCGTCTTCGCGGGCCACAAAACCCTTTACGGCCCCTTCGGCGTCGGAGGCTTCTTCTGCAAGCGTGGAACCACGCTCAAGCCTGTCTTTTTCGGCGGAAACGGCGTCAACTCGATTGAGCAGCGCCTCCCCAAGAACATCGTGCAGATGGAAGAGATCGGCAGCCAGAACACCTACGCAATCGCTGGGCTTAAGGCATCTACCGATTGGATACTCGACCAGGGGCTCGAAGAAGTTCGCAAAACCGAAACGAGAAACCGGGATAGGCTCTTGGAATGCCTGAGGGCCGCCGACTTCTGCTCTCTTATTGGCGACGACATGGAATGTGACCGAATCGGTGTCGTCTCTGTTCTGCTCGACGGGTATTCCCCGGATGAAGGGGGAATGGTCCTTGGTCAATGCGGGGTCGCGGTGCGCTCCGGCATTCAATGCGCCCCTTATGCCCATCGTTTCCTCGGGACCCTGCCCGCTGGCACGATTCGTTTCAGCGTGAGCGCCTTGACCGGGGGGTCTGAGTTCGAAGCATTGGAACGGGCGCTGGATACCATTGAGGGAGCAAACTAGCCGCCTATTGATAAAAAACCAAGCCATCTACCGATGTTGTGTCCGGCAGATAAGGCACTTGTCACCTGCTGAGCCTGGAACCCGTCTTATAATAGAATAACTATCGAACGGAGGTACTGGGGTGAGCTTTCGCGACCTTAAGATTAGCAACGAGTACCGCTCGTTACTTCATGATGTAGTTCGGGAGTTCTATACCCCCTTGCTTTCGCAGGCCTGTCTATACCAACGTGCCGTAGGCTTCTTTTCATCATCTGCCCTGATTAGCATGACCGAAGGCATCAAGGGCCTTCTTGAGAACAACGGGCGCATCGAGGTCGTCGCCTCTCCACGACTTACCGAAGAAGACCTGGACGCAATCAAAGATGGATTCAAAAGACGTGATGACGTTATCGTCAGCTCTCTTCTGCGCGAACTCGATACGCCAAAGGGCGCTTTTGAGGAGGCAAGGCTCAACCTGCTTTCTAATTTGATTGCATCGGGCATCATGACCATAAAGATCGCGCTCCTTGACTCCACTACTGACATTGGCATGTTCCACGAGAAGATGGGGTTGATTTACGACGCTTCTGGCAATATTATTGCCTTTTCAGGCTCGATGAATGAAACTGCGAACGCCTTCTACCGTAATTACGAGGCGTTCGATGTGTTCACTTCCTGGTCTGAGGATGCTGAGCGCGTACGCGCAAAGCGGGCTGCTTTTACAGCTATGTGGCACGACGCGGAGCCGGGCATCAGAGTTGTCGAGTTCCCTCAGGTTTCCGAGGCCATTATCAAAAAATACAAGGTTCGTGATGGCATCGACCTCCGTGATCTTGCCGTTGAAGTACCTGACGACCTAACCAAAAACGCGTCGAAGAAAGACGAGGAGATATCCGCAAACCGCCCGCGCGTGCCGAAGAGCGTAACGTTGCGCGGTTATCAGAACGAAGCTATCGATGCATGGGAAAGCAATGGCTTTCGAGGCGTGTACGACATGGCGACGGGTACGGGAAAGACGTTTACCGGCCTCGCTTCCATTTGCCGTCTTTCGAATCTTCTCCACGACGAGCTCGTCGTTGTCATCGTCTGCCCTTACCAGCATCTTGTCGATCAATGGGTTGAGGATATAGTTGCGTTCAACATTGATCCCATCATCGGCTATAGCTCTTCTCCGCAAAGGGGTTGGGAGAAGCGGCTTGATTCTGCCATTCGCAATCAGAAATACGGCGTAAAGGGCGCTGAGTTTCTCTGCTTCGTGTGCACCAACGGGACATACTCCACCGATCGCGTGCAGAAACTCTTAGACAAAATCAAAACGCCGAAGCTCCTTGTCGTCGATGAGGCACACAACTTTGGTGCCGAGTACCTTCGTTCACTTTTAAGGCCAGACTTCAATTTCAGGCTCGCTCTCTCCGCAACTATCGAGCGTTATGGCGACGATGAGGGCACTGCCGCCCTGTTCTCTTATTTCGGCCCACGTTGCATTGAATACACCTTGGAAGAAGCTATCTATGGTCGCGGCGATGAACCGCCCTGTCTCACTCCCTATCGCTACCATCCGGTCATTGTTTATCTTGAATATGATGAGCTTCAGGAGTATACGCAGCTCTCTCGACAGATTGCTAAAGCAAAAGTTAGCAAGAACGGCAAGAGGAGGCTCAGCGAGCGAGGCAAACAGCTCGTTCTCAAGCGGGCGAGGCTTGTCGCTGCGGCGCATCAAAAGCTGCCCGCGCTAAAGCGTGAGATTACGCCTTATGCGCAGGATGACTATATGCTTGTTTACTGCGGTGCCACGAAGGTCGAAGTCGATGCTGGCGAGGTACCGGGTGTCGACGATTATGAGTTGAGGCAAATCGACGCTGTGACCCATATCCTTGGAGATGAGCTCAACATGCGCGTCAGGCAGTTTACGTCGCGCGAGAACAGCGCCGAGCGCGAAGAAATAAAGACGATGTTCGCAAACGCCGACCTCCAGGCCCTTATCGCGATCAAATGCCTGGATGAGGGCGTAAACATCCCCATGATCAAGACCGCTTTCATCCTCGCAAGTACAACCAACCCGCGCGAATACGTGCAGAGGCGAGGGCGCTTGCTTCGCAAGGACACGCTTGGGCTCAAAAGACACGCTGAGATTTACGACTTCATTACTTTGTCGCGACCCGCTGAGGAAGCGGCGGTTTTGCCCGATGAGGACGTAAGCAGCGAAAAGCGACTTGCGTATAACGAACTTATCCGAGCAAGGGAATTTGCCGATTTAGCAGAAAACCGTGCACAGGTTAGCCAAATCCTCGATGCAATTGAGGAAGGCTTCTTTGGCATGAATGGCATGGCGGCTTTTGAAGCCGAGAAGGAGGTTGAGTAGCGCATGACAAATCTCGGGGATGTCCGACCGCCTGACGATGTTGACCAGGCAAAAGCTAACCGACTCATCAGCTGGATCATTGATCTCGAGGACGATAACGACAAAACCGCTAGGTACGACGATTCCACGATGATTCAGAAGATTGGCAAGCAAATCAAGGACGAGGTCAAATGCTTATAAAGACCATCACGGTTGAGAACTTCCTTCCTTTTCAAGGAAAACAGCACATAGAATTCTCCACTGACAAAAATCATAACGTTTCGCTGGTAATGGGAAACAACGGCGCAGGAAAGACATCACTTGCGCAGGCTTTCGAATGGTGCCTCTATGGCAAGGCGCCCAAGGATACAAACCAGGTCATTAATGCCTTTGTTCGAGATCATATCGCACCTGGAACTTACCGTTATACTTCGGTTGAGATTGAAATAGAAAAGGACGACAAGACGTATTCTGTGTCTCGCCGTCAGAAGTACTCTCGCAAGGACAACGGAACGTTAGATAAGCCCGCCCAGCATGAGTTCTCCATCCTCTACAAAGAGAATGGAGAGACCAGGCAGGTTGCCGCAGGTGACCGCAATTCGACCATTAATAGGCTTCTTTCTAATCAACTGTCGCATTATTTCTTCTTTGATGGCGAACATGTCAAAAACATGCGCAAAGAGATTGAACAAGGCAAAAGCAGCGATTTCGCAGATGCTGTCAAAACGATCCTCGGGCTTCAGCCTATAGCCTCCGCTCTTGGTCACCTCAAGGCGTCAGGCAATCGTTCGTCAGTTGATAGATGGTTCAACAGACAGCTTGATGTCGCGGGAAACGCCGACCTTGAAGCAAAAAAGAAACGCATCGAGACTCTCGGCAAGACTATCGAGAGGGTAAGCGACGAGCAGGAACTTGCAGAAGATGATGAAGGCATAGCGATGCAAAACGTCGACGAATGCCAGCGGTTGCTACGGGAAAATGCCGAAAGCGAAGATGCGCAAAAGGACGTTGAAAGGGCGAAGGCACTTCTTAAGCAGGCGAATGTTGCGGTCACCACAAGAAGAGACGAGCTCTTCAGGCTGTTTCGCGACCAGCAATACCGCTTCTTTGCTCAGAGGCCGATTCATGATGCGCAAGAAGAGCTTGCTGACGAGGACAAAATCAGCAAGGGCATTCCTAGTGTTGACGACAAGACTATCCGCTTCATTCTCGAACGAGGCGAATGCATCTGTGGGACAAAGTTTGAAGCGGGAAGCAATGTTGCGAAGCATCTCTATGAGCTGCTTGATTATGTGCCGCCAAAGGACCTAGGTACGTACATCGCTGAATTTGATAAAGATTGCCGCGTTAGAACTGAGGGTAGTTTTACCATTATTGGTGATTTGGCAGAGGCATATAGGAAGTATTGTGAAGCCTGTAATTCGGTAAAGACCGCTGAGCAAGCAGTTGAAAAAGCTGTCGCATTCCTAGAGGGACTCAATAACGTTGATGTCGGAATTCTGAGAACGAATCTCCGAAAGGCAGAGGAGGACCGCAGCAGGGCGGCTGGACGAGTCGCTAATGGTCGCAGAACAATCGTGAATGCCAAAAACGAAATTGAACAGCTTCAGTCTGATATTAGGTCGTATAGCGTGAAGAATGCAAAGAACCAAGAGATTACACACTGCTTGAACTACGTCGAGTATATCTACAACTATCTCAATGCGTACTACAAAACGCATGAAGCTTCTACGAGAGAGCAGCTTAGAGACACTGTCAACAAGTTCTTTACCGAGATGTACGATGGCGAGCTCCATCTCAGCTTGGACGACAACTACGGGGTTGCCATAACGGTTGACGATGTCGACACTAGCCATGAGGCTTGGAAAACATCTTCAGGCCAAACCCTAGCGATCATTCTTGCCTTCATTCTCGGCATTTTGGATATAGCCAAGTCTCAGTCCAAAGAAGAGGATGATTTGCTTAAGGGAGATACTTATCCGCTCGTTATGGATGCCCCTCTCTCTGACTTTGATAAAACCCGAATCGGGACTATTTGCAACCTTCTGCCATCTGTTGCAGAGCAGGTAATCATCATCATTAAGGATACTGACGGTGAGCTTGCAGAAGAGCATATGAAGGATAGGATTGGACGCCGTTACACTATTGAGCGCCTCCATGACTATGACTCTGTTGTTAAGGAGTAACCATGGCGGACCTATTTAGATCACAGGTTAGGTTTTACGGCAAGCATGGGCAATATCTTGAAGCTTTGACGCCGGGCACCGAAAAGTCCAAGGACTTAGCGTTGCCGGAAATCGAGCGCGTAAAGTGTTTGTTCAATTCTGTTGTTGAAATCTATGAGGTTGCTCCACTAATTGGATACCTATTTCAACGCTCGGCAGAAAAAGACGGCAATGAAGCGACGAAAAACATCATGGAAGGTGCTTTGTCCACCCACCACGACCGTCTTCTCTTCAGTTATGAGATGCTGATGATTCTTGATAAAGGCACTGAGCCTGACCTTAACGAAAGGATTAGGCGATCCTTTAGGGCGACAGATGATCTAGCGGCGGAGGGCATGAAAGTATTCGACGCCTATGCTCGCGGAGGAATCGAAGTTCTCTATGAGAACTTACTCGACAATGCTGCGACGCCTGATGATCTCGTACGCAACCTAATGGACTTCACGGATGACTGGAACTCCAGATTTCTCTCCGCTGCTGAGGAAGTTGACTTAGATCGCTTGCTGAAGCGTTAAGACTGTTTTTCATCTCCCCCTTGTAACACGTTCGTACTCTGAACCGCAACGGTTCAGAGTACGAGCTTTTCCTATTTGCGTCGCGCCCGATAACGAAAGGCGGTCCCCAATGGACAGTGAGATCGATGGCGCGCAAACGCAGAGTCAAGAGCAGCAGGAGTAGCAGGCAGGCCCGCAGGACGATCAGCGGCAGCCGCAATGTGACGTGTCGCAGCAAGTAGCCTATTCCGTACACACGGGTGTGTGGAATAGGACTCGCTCGCCACCTCCGCCAACACCGCCACGCCCGTGCCACCCCTCCCCCAGACTGTCGTCTGTCGGAGAAGTCGGCCCACGGTCGCGCGGGTCAGCTCGTTGGCAAGCGTTGCGGGGG
>Ga0268357_101575_pt1 | contig 14203 bp, 15 predicted proteins | sample BioMet10_FD_192466 | JGI IMG/M metagenome (GOLD analysis project Ga0268357, IMG submission 192466) | Sewage microbial communities from Oakland, California, United States - Biofuel 10 (Illumina Assembly) | ecosystem: Engineered > Wastewater > Sewage > Unclassified | place: USA: California... | reverse complement strand
TCCATGGGTATCAGTCCTGTGTTGCCGGGCCGGCCGGATACCGGTACGCATTGCTGCTCCCGGCCATGATGACCGGTGAGATGCTGCCGCTTCCCCCGGTTATCCGGTATGCTGCGGTTGCCCCGTATGCCTGGACTCCGGTACCGGAGGGAAGTACCGTTTCGCAGTAGTGCCGGACTGCTGTGTTCATGCAGTCGGATCCCTGCCGGTCATCGAGCGTGGCATAGGCAAGGAGCGTTAAGGCCACAAAACTCTTTTTTGTCCGGTCCACGGTATAGGCCGGGTGTTTTCCCCCGGCAGATTTCAAAAGGCCGAACCGGGTTAAGGTCGAGAGCGCATCGCGGACCCGGGGAGCCGAGGCCCCGGTGAGTTCTTCGAGATCGCGGGGATGGTAGACAGAGTGGGGATCGGCAATGATCTCCTCTACTACCCTTGCGATTACCGTATCGCCAAAGAGGCCGGCGTACGGGACATCGGAAAAGTCCGGGCCCGGTGCCGGCACGGGAGTTCCTCCGGTCATGTGGTTCACATCTATAGATGCCCCGCGAACCATAAATAAAGTTTGCATATCCAAATATTTGTTTACAGTTCTGTCCACTGGCCGTGGTGCGGGACTTCCTCGCCGTATTCGATCATGAGGTTGTCCGCCCAGACGATGGATGATGGCGGGAAAATGGTCGTTGACTGCGAAGACAGCCTGTCGCTTCCGCGCCCGTTTGTTGCGCTGCGGTATCCCGACCGGGAATCGGCCTTTGCGGCGGATGAGACTGGCGAGACCCGGAAGAATATTCTGGAACGGATGCGGCAGGTGAACGGGGTTGTGGGGAGGATGGTGGAGGTGTTGATCTGAACATTAACGAAGTGAAAGAATCATAAGATCATTTTTTTTAAAATTTCGATGGCTATAAATCGAATTGAACTGAATCCTCTTCAATATGAAAACGTCAACGGATGTTACTTTTATCGTTAATGATGAAGGGAAAACATTGTTAGATCGTTTTTGTCTACTCATCAAAGATACTCAAAATTTCGATTGTCTGGTAGGATATTTTTATGCGACCGGCTTTTTCTCTCTTAAAAAACCGCTTGAATCGACAGAAAAAATACGAATTCTGATCGGGTTAAGTACTGATCGACAGACCTTTGATCTTATCCAGACATCAAAAGATCAACTTAATTCCAAACTGATTATTTCCAACAAGGAACTGAAGTCTGTATATTCCGAGGAAGTTCTTCGGGAAATGAACGAGTCTCCTGACAACAATGACGTTGAAAACGGAATACGAACATTTATTGAATGGCTGAAAACCGGGAAACTCGAAATTAAAGTCTACCCTTCAGAAAAAATTCATTCCAAATTATACATCCTGACTTTCAATGAGGGTGATCGAGATGTCGGTCGAGTCATTACGGGATCGAGTAATTTTTCACAATCCGGGTTACGTGATAATCTTGAGTTTAATGTTGAATTAAAGAATCCCGCAGATTATTATTTCGCTCTGGAAAAATTTGAAGAACTCTGGAAAGATGCGGTCGATGTTTCGGAAAATTATGTTCAGCTAATCAAAACACAAACATGGCTCAATGAAGATATCACTCCGTATGAGCTGTATTTGAAATTCCTTTATGAATATCTCAAGGAAAAAATCAATCTTGATAAACAGGAAATCGAAGATCAATACCTTCCTAAGGAATTCATGGAGCTGCAGTACCAAAAAGATGCAGTCCAAGATGCAAAAATCAAGCTTGAAGAATATGGCGGAGTTTTTATTTCAGATGTTGTGGGTCTAGGGAAGACCTATATCGCCACAATGCTTGCCCAGCAGCTTGATGGAAGAACGTTAGTTTTGGCACCCCCAGTGTTGATTGATCGAGAAAATCCCGGTTCGTGGCCAAATGTTTTCCTTGATTTTGGTGCACGACAAGCAGACTTTGAATCAATCGGAAAATTGGAACATGTTCTTTCCCGGGGGACCGATCGATACAAGAATATCATTATTGATGAAGCGCACCGGTTCCGAAACGAGATGACTGAAATGTATGAGCAGTTGTTCAAAATCTGCCGGGGAAAACGTGTCATCCTTGTTACGGCAACGCCCCTGAACAATACACCTAACGACATTTTAAGTCAGATTAAACTGTTTCAGAATGCAAAGAAATCTACACTGCCAAATCCTGAAGTTAGAAACCTTCAAGCGTATTTCAACAAACTCCAGACACGGCTTGATGGTCTCGATCGTCAGAAAGACAAAGATGAATATATGCGGATTATCCGGGAAAATGCAGAGGATATACGAGAAAACGTTTTGCAATACCTTATGGTTCGCCGAACACGAACAAGTATCGAAAAATATTACGCAAAGGATCTCAAGAAACAAAAATTAAAATTCCCAACGGTTACGGATCCGCAACCTGTGTATTATCAATTTGATAAACATGTCGACGAAGTATTCATGCAATCAATCGATCTGATTGCTAACAAGTTCAAATACGCACGGTATACTCCGCTTCTTTATCTCAGGGAGGGTGTAAGCCAACCAGAAGAACTCGCCCAGAAGAACATGATGAAATTCATGAAAGTTCTGCTTCTCAAACGTCTTGAGAGTAGTTTTTATGCATTTGAGAAATCCATTTCCCGTTTTATCAAATATTATGAGGCATTTATCCGGGAATATGAGAATGGGAATGTGTATGTCAGTAAGACGTACATGTACAAAATTTTCGATCTTCTTGAACAGGATAACATTGAAAGGATCGATGCATTTCTTGATGCAAAGAAAGCTCACCGCTTTTCCTCATCGGATTTTTCTCAGAAGTTTATTGATGATCTAAAATCTGATCTGTCAATCCTGAAAAAACTTAAAACATTGTGGGATGGTGTTGAACGCGATCCAAAACTTGAGACGTTTATCACAATGTTGGGAAGTCATGCCTGTCTTAAAAGTAATAAAGTGATTGTCTTTACTGAGGCGAAGGAGACTGCAGATTATCTTACAGAAAAACTTGAAGGAAAATTCGGAAAATGTATTATCGAATATCATGGGAATTCCTCTCCTGCTGACAGGAATGCCGTAATCGACAATTTTGACGCAAAATCCCCCCATAAAAAGGATAATTTCCGAATACTTGTAACGACAGAAGTTCTTTCCGAAGGGGTTAACCTCCATCAGTCTAATGTTGTGATAAATTACGACATCCCTTGGAATCCCACACGTATGATGCAGAGAGTGGGTCGTATCAACCGGGTGGATACGAAATTTGATACAATCCATATCTTCAATTTCTTCCCGGCAGGTCCAATCAATGAACTTATCAGCCTACAGGAAGCTGCTGAAGCAAAAATCGCCGCTTTCATTGAGATGCTTGGGAACGATGCCCGCCTCCTTACGGATGAAGAGATTAAATCTCATGATTTGTTTGCCAAACTGGTATCAAAGGATACCCTGACCGGGGAGGATGAGAAGGAGGACCCTGAAATCGGGTACCTCGCATTTTTACGAGAAATCAGGGACTCGAACAGCCAGTTATTTGAGCGGATTAAACATCTTCCCCGCAAGGCACGGACTGGACGAACATATCCGGAAAACGACGAGGCGGTTATTACCTTTTTCCGAAAAGGGAAACTCCGGAAAATATATTGCTCAACAATGTACGGAGAATCCACAAAAACGGACGAACTAGATTTCTTAAACGCTGCAGCTCTCCTTAAAGCCGATGAAAAAACACCAAAAACGGGCATTGGGGGGGCATTCTACCCACTACTCGATTTCAATAAAGGTGCATTTGACCGAGTATTCCAAGAAGAAGCTGCCCTTCCCCCGGGTTCCGGAAGTAAGAGCAGCGAGGCAAAATTCACAAAAATCTTACGAATAATCGAAAGATCGAAAGAATTCACCGATGATGATGAGAAATATATACGCGATGTATTACAGTTAATCGAAGATGGAGCAATTCCAAAAGGGACGATAAAAAAATTGTTGCAAAAGATAGAGAAACAACCAGAGCCTCTCAAGATGCTGGCGAGTATCAAATCAGAAATTACCGAGGTATATTTCCAGCCTGTTATAGGGACTGTTGACATATCTGGGCCGAAAGAAGTAATCCTTTCTGAATTTTTTACGGGAGCCTGATTGAATGAAAGATGATGCAGCAAAAAAATTGTTAGATAATGTTTTTCAGCATTCATTCGATAAAGATCGGTTTAAGCAATTCATCGTCGAATTATTCAATGAATTCTCATTCCGGGAATCTTCATATGCAGTCTGGAAAGAATATTCTGAATATATTGAATCATACGAAACTCTCGGAACCTATAACGATTCAGATCGGAGAAAGATCGAAGTTCTTATTGTAAAATTACGCCGCGCCTCCTCTCGTGACCGGGCCCGGACAATGCAGAGAAACTTTGTTGCAAAATTTTTGAAGAATGGTAATAAAGAAGCAGCCCTTGTTGCATTTTATGGGGATGATCCAACCAATTGGCGTTTTTCATACGTGAAAATGGAGTATTCCCGGGAGATTAGTGATAGTGGAAAATTGCTCTTCAAGGAAGAACTGACTCCTGCAAAACGGTATTCATTCCTGGTAGGTGAACAGGAACCGAATCATACCTGTCGGCGTCAATTTCTTGACCTAATCCTTGAAGAACAGAAAAATCCGTTGCTTCAAGATATTGAATCCTGTTTCAGCGTAGAAAAGGTTACTGAGGAATTCTTTGAAGAATATAAAAAACTCTTCCTCGAACTGAAAGAATCTCTCGAAAACGCACTGGAAAAGAATCCCATCGGGAAGACGGAATTTCAGGAAAAAAATATATCTACCGTCGATTTCTCGAAAAAACTCCTCGGCCAGATTGTATTTCTCTATTTCCTCCAGAAAAAGGGTTGGCTGGGAATCGAGCGGGATTCCAAAACTAAACAGATGGGAGAATGGGGGTCCGGACCCAAAAACTTCATGCGGAAATTATTCGAAAAACAAATTGTTCCCTATGACAATTTTTTCAATGACATTCTGGAGCCATTGTTTTATGAAGCCCTTGCGGATGACCGGTCCGCAAATAATGATTACTACAGCCGGTTCAAATGTAAAATCCCCTTCCTGAACGGAGGTTTGTTTGAACCAATTAACGATTATAACTGGACGGATTCGAATATTCTGCTGGATAATTTAATCTTCGAGAGGATCTTCGAAACATTTGACCGGTTTAACTTCACCATAAAAGAAGATGAACCCCTGGAAAGAGAAGTCGCAGTTGACCCGGAAGTATTGGGTAAAGTTTTTGAGAACCTGCTGGAAATCAAGGATCGTAAATCAAAGGGCGCATTTTACACCCCTCGTGAAATTGTCCATTACATGTGTCAGCAGAGCCTGATCGGATATCTTGAAAATAATTCATCCATTCCCCGAGAAGATCTTGAGGTGTTTGTCCGATTAGGGGATTTTGCTCTTGGGGCCACCATCATGGAACAGGCCGACAAATACTACGGGAAAAGTCCCACAAAATCTCAATCGATTACACTCCCGGAGTCTATCAAACAAAATTATGAGCTGCTTGACCGTCTCCTAAAAGACGTAAAAATTATCGATCCCGCGGTGGGTTCCGGGGCATTTCCTGTAGGAATGATGAATGAAATTGTAAAAGCCCGATCCATCCTTACACCGTTTTTCCCCACGGGAAAAATGGAGCGGACCAGTTACGAACTGAAACGACAGACTATTGAAAATTCCCTTTATGGTGTTGATATTGATTCTTCGGCAGTTGATATTGCAAAACTTCGGTTCTGGCTTTCCCTGATCGTTGATGAAGAAAATATCAAAGAGATCCGACCCCTTCCGAACCTCGATCACAAGATTATGTGCGGGGATAGTCTTGTTGAAGAATTTGAAGGAGTGAAACTATTTGATGAAAGCCTTCTTGGCGAAACACATGAGGATCGATCAGATGAGATCGCAGTGATCGATGCCAAGATTGAGGTATTGAGCCAAAAACTCAACGCCATTCTTACAGGAAAAGATCCCGATGGCGATTCGAAAGCCCTAATGAGAGGGATCAATAAACTTCAGAGCGCGAAACGAACTCCCTCCGCCCCGTCAGAAAAAGGGACACCACAACTAACCATTGACGAAGCCGTCAGCACACGTATTAGTAAATCACGTCATAAACTGGCAGAACTGAAAACGTTTCAGAAACTTTTCTTCAATGAACAGAACAGAACAAAAAAGCAGGAGTACCGAACCTGTATTGAACGGCTTGAGTGGGAACTCATCGAAGAGACTCTGAAAGAAACCAACAATACTGATGCATGCAAAAAACTCGCGGAATACCGGAGAAACAAGTCAAAACCCTTCTTTATCTGGAAATTGTATTTTGCAGAAGTTTTTCAGCGGATTAATCCTGGATTTGATATTGTAATTGCGAATCCCCCGTATGTAAGACAAGAATCACTCAAAACACATAAGGAATACTTCAAAGCTCATTTCACGGTCTATTCGAGTTTAGCTGATCTCTATGTGTATTTTATTGAGCGGGGGCTCTCACTTTTACGAACACAGGGGATTTTTAATTATATTGTGGCTAACAAATGGATGCGAACTAGTTTTGGTAAGCCCCTTCGAAAGTATCTTCTATATAAACAAATTGAGGAGATTGTTGACTTTGGAGATCTTCCTATTTTTAAAACGGCAACAACGTACACTTGCATTCTTCAAGTGAGCAATAAAAATCCAAGTCATCAATTCCGTTCTGTCAAAGTTAAAACACTACATATTACCAATCTTGATGACTATATACTGAAAAATGGGCATTTTATTAATCCCTTTAATCTCACAGATGAGGGATGGTCCCTTGGCGATCCACAAGCTGAAGCATTACTAAAAAAATTAAATGTAATCTCTGTAAGTATGGAACAATATACAAAGGGAGAAATTTTTAGGGGAATTGTATCAGGATTTGACAAAGCGTTTGTTATTGATAATATTACACGAGAGGCACTCATTCGAAAGGATCCGCGAAATTCTGACATAATAAAACCGTATACAATTGGGAAAGACATCAAACGCTACCACACCCCGGAAATAAATAAATATGTAATTTTTATTCCTTGGCATTTCCCATTACATAATGATCCATCGATAAAAGGTGCATCCCTAAAGGCCGAAAATGAATTTAAAAAACAATATCCCGTAATTTATGATTACCTGTTTCAATTTAAAAAAGAGTTGTCAGAACGAAATGAAGATGAGACAGGAATTCGATATGAATGGTATGCTTTACAGCGTTATGGTTCAAATTTCTATACTGAATTCGAAAAACCAAAAATAATTTATTTGAAATTTCAAGTAAAACCGGCGTTTACGTTTGATTCGAGGAATTCTTATTCTAATAGTGCGACATTTTTTATTCCGAGAAATGATTTGTTTTTATTGGGTCTTCTGAATTCAAAGTTGGGGTGGTTCTCAATTTCGAATTATTGTACGCAAATTCAAAATGGTTACCAATTAGTGTTTGAAAATTTTGGTAAAATTCCCATTCGAAAGATCAATACAAATAATTCTGACGATGTAAAAAAATACAACCTTATAACTTCGTTAGTGAGAAAAATGCTCATTCTCAATAGGAACTCCATGTCCCAAAATCAAGATCAAAGCTCAATAATAAAACAAATTGAAGAAACCGACAATCTAATCAATGAACTAATATTTGAATTGTACGGATTAACCGATGAAGAAATCCGTTATATCAAAGAAAATGTGAAATTTTAATAAACCGGATCCACGGCCAAATTGGACATGATCACTTCTTTTTCAACCCCATATTTCAGCATAACGGATTTTGTCAGATCATAAAACCAGGGTGGAGCCGTTGGCGATACATACACTTTGTTGATAAGAACATCAAGATCAACGTTTATGTTTATTCCAAGATTTGGATTGGGTGTAAAAAAATCATCACCCGTTTCTGGGTGTTGAGGATTAAGATATGTTAAAGCACGAATTTCCCTCTCGTGTTCAAAACTTTTTCTCTTATGAACAAAGGGATACAAGATATTTTTTTCTGATATTACATCCCGATCATAATCAATATATTCGACTTTTCCGATATTGACGTCAATTTCAGATCGAGCCATTGATTGTTTCAGATCGCCGAGTGTTGACTGAATAGCCAGTCCCTCATCACTTTTCAGAAAGAGTTTCCACATTGCTGCTGATTCAAATTCATTCATATGCCACGAATTGATAAAAACATGGAATCGTGCATACTTATGGAGATCAGATAATGCAGACTTCGTAACGTGGGGGATTTTTGTATCGGGCTGATCCCTTGCATCTAGCGTTGCACGTGAGAGAGAGCCTTCCAATGGATCATCCAACTGATCTGCTCTGCAAAGAAAAAGTGCCTCTTTATCCAATAATGATACAAATTTTGTAAAATCGAGATAACGCCAGATCTTAAGCGAATCGTTTTTTATCCGTTTAAGATCCCGATTATCTTTGTACATTGATGGGAATTATGATTTTAAGTTAAATAGAGTTTGTTTTTTTAGATGTTGATTAATTTGTAATACTCTTATTGAGTTCTACAAATCCGTCCCGTATTACCTTCGCTATCATCTTTCTTCGTTGTTCGAGATTCCAATCGTTTTAAGATAATTTTTCGGGAAGAGATGATGTCGTTCCGCGGATTCCACCACAAAGGAACATTTTTGTTCCTAAAAAATAATCCCGCCGCGTGCCCGGATGCCCCAACAGACAATAAGAATTCCCCGGTTTTCCCAAAAAATAATTTCATAATCAAAGCACATCACCCCATAACGCCTACAATAGTATGTCAAAGGGGCCCCCGAGACAGAACAGAAAGCCGAACAAAGAAGGGAGCGGGAATCCTAAACCCGGCTCCCGCCGGAAAAACCGGCACGGTCCGCCTGCCAGGAGTACAAGGCCGGGAACGTGCCCGCCAGAATGCCCGGTTTACCGCCCGTGGTCCGGAGGATCATGGCACCCGGGGAAAAACGGCGGCACACCAGAATCCCCGACAGTACCGGGGCGGACTGAAAAGAGCCCGGCAATTCCGAACACCATCACAAAATAAGGAGTGATACACTATGGGAGACTTCGTCCAGAACTCCGCAGTAAAAACATCCATCCGAACCCTCGCAAGCCCCATCGAAGACGTAGCAACGTTCGTCTCGATCGTCAACGCCGTTGTCACGAACAACCCGTTCGGCTGCGTCGAATACCTCACCGCCGGCGTGACCCACGCCCCGGTCGAGAAGACCAAAGAGACGTACGTGGTAAAGATCAACTTCCAGAACAACGATGCAAAAGTCGTTGGCACAAACTCGGAAAAATTCAACAGCGTTGCCGGTTTCAACGCGGGCGCATCAGCGCTCCTCGCCGACACCGCGCTTGCCACGGCCCACGGCGGGATCCCTGCCCGCGACTCCGACACCGAGACCTACTCGGCGACCCTGAAATGCCACGACCCGAGCGGCGAGATCTACCAGCTCACGTTCTCCCGGGACAAGGTCAGCCTCACCTCGTACGAAGACGACGCGATCCGCACCAAGGTCGAGACCTGGGCCGACACCGTGCCGGAACTTGCATGAGGTGACACGCCATGGAGACTGAAACCGCGATTGTCATCGCATTTCTGGGCGCCGGCCTGCTCGCCTACGTCATCATCCCGGGCCTTCTCGTCATCTGGGACCGGGTCCTCGACCACATGGAGTGGTAAAACGAAAATGGCAGGGGAAAAATCCCCCTGCCGGATTTTTTTTTGAGAAAAAAAGCATCGGGCCGGCAGCATACCAGCGTTTTTCCCCGTCCCGGGACACCGGGTAGTAAGCGTGAAAAAACCTGCGGGTATCCCGGTCTGCAGCCGGAACAGATGCAATCTTCGTAACCGTTCAGGCCGGGGACCCCGCCGGGCTCAGATCACGCATTCCGGCACTCTGCCTCCGTCAGTGGTGGCGGCAGACCTCGTCGATACAGTACTCGTAGCAGGATATGTCCATGAGCCCGTTTGGCATGAGACACGCCTTCTCGCATGCATCCATGGTTGGTTTCAAATCCGCATGGGGGCAGGGATACTCGTTCGTGGAAGAGGCAGCGGCCAGGGAGACGCCGCAGAGAACAATCATGAATGCGATTGCGATCCACAATAATTTCCGGGGAGACTCTCGCATAACAAATTCACCTGACAATACTTCGGGTGGGCCAGGTATGAGTATTACGATGAGTGAAAAAAAATTTTCATATACCGTGCCGGGGAAAACCGGAAATGGGAAAAAATGTTTTGTTGCCGGCATCCGTGGCGGGGTGCCCGGTTACGCCATCCCTTTTTATTAACCTCAAGCGGGCAGGTCGTTCTGATCGAACTGCGATGCCGGGGGATTTCCCCTGGTATCCTCTGAAAAATTGGTTGTTTCCTGCCGCTTCCACACCACGATTCCCGCGGGGGTCCCTCTTTAGTCGCTGCATTCTGCCGTACCGGCTGCGGCCCCGCAGAAGGAACCGGAGAAAAAGGAATAATTAAAAAAAATTCCCCCGGGAATCCCGGGGAGGTTATGCCGCATGCACCGGTTCGAGCCGGAGCATAACGACATTGCCGTCTTTTCTGGTAGAAACCAAAAACGGGACATCCCTGATGGTATCCCCGTCCTGCCGGATGAGGACTGCAGCCCGGCGGTTCACCGGCCGGCCGGTCGTATAGGTCTCCCGCACCGATTCCCGAAACCCGCAGTCCGGGCAGACATCGGTCTTCCCGCAGCCTTTGGGCTTTGAGGCATTGATGCAGGCAAGGGCGTCCCCGCAGAGGGTCCCCCGTATCATCATGTTCTTCTTTCCCATGAGCACGAGCGCCGGCGTGTTTGCCGCAAGGACCCGGGTCTCGCCATCGACAAGGAGGACCGGCGAGTCGAGCTGGTCGAGAAACTTCTTTGTGTCAAAACCGAAATCCGCAAGGATCCGGTCATGGCATTCCGTGCAGACACCGTGGCTGACCGGATCGTTCGGAGACAGGCCGGCCCTCACCATCCGGCCGCAGAAAGTACAGACTACCTGCATGATGGATCGTTCGTGCAAGCACATGCGCCATAATCCGATATTAATGGTTGGGCCGGACCGTACCGGCAGGCTTTAGGGCTTCTCTTCCCCATACGTCCCGGCATACGTGGATTTTAAGAGGATCCGGACGCCGTCTTTCCAGAGCTTCTGGATCTCGTCCTGGTTCATCCAGACCATATCGTAGTTCTGGAGCCCCGAGTAAAGGGCGGCAAGCAGCTGGGCGAGGTGGTGGGGATCGGCCTGGGTCTGGATGAACCGGCGCTTCTTTTCCCGGATAATCTCTTCCTCAAACGTTGCGACAAGGCCGTCGTAGTATTCCCGTGTCGCGTGCCGGATCTCAGTGTTCCGGTTTGCAAGCGCAAACATCTCGTAAAAGACCGCCCGCTTTTTCGGGTCGGCAATCGCGAACCGGTCGAACATCTGCGAGATGGTCTCCTCCGCGGGCCGGTTATAGAACGCCTCGAAGTTCACCTGCCGGATCTCGGCCTGGATGGAGTTTAAGACCGCCCCGATGAGCGCCTCTTTTGTCGGGAAGTACCAGTAGACTGCGCCTTTGGTAACCCCGAGTTTTTTTGCCACGTCGTCAAAGGTCATCCGCTCGCAGCCGCGCTCGGCCATTACATCGATGGCGGCCGCAACGATCCGGCGCTTTGCATCCTCCTTGTATTCGGGGACGACCTTTGGCATGGCTCCTCTTAATTGACGTTGCCCCCGGATCGCTAAAAACCATAGCATCCGGATAAAAAACAAACCGTTTGGTATTTATAAATTCTAATTGGTATGTTATTTTACGAAAAGGTATGTGATGCCCCATGAACAGGAAACCTTTCCCAGCAGGAACCTCAAAAATGAAAAAGACGAACTCCCCGCACCGGGGCACCGGGCCGGCGCCGGCCGATGACGCGTGGCTCGTCCTTGTCCCGTACGCATTCCGGGCGATCGACCCGGTCCTTGCCGCGTGGGCGCTGGCCCGTCCGGACGGTGCGGTATGACGGTTAAAACCGATCTGTCCCAGCTCGAGACCGGGATCCCGCACACGAAGATCCTCGCGGCCGGCCTCGCGTGTTCGCTCGTCTGCCTCTTTCTTGTGGACCTCAACACGGTTACCGGCACGAAATACTTCGCGGTCTTTGGCGGGCTCGCCTTTGTCGCGGCCGTGGTCTGGGGGAGCGATACGGTAAAAACCCTGCAGAGCTACGGCATTGCCACCGGCCACCCCTCGGCCGGGATCATCGCGGTAGCCGCAGGACTCCTGCCGGTGGTCCTTGCATCCCGGTCCGGGCTTGCCGCGCCTCTTGTTGCAATCATTGCAGCAGCAGCAACCGGCCTTGTCATTGCCTTTCTCGCAAATTACGTCCTGATGATGAAGATCCCGGTGATGCTCTCCGCACTGACGGAACTTTCCGTAATCGGGGCATGCATGCTCGAAGGTCTCTCGGCTGCGGTCACCGGCGGGTATTCCTGGTCCGATCTTACGGCAGGAGCCGGCGGCAGCACGGTTGCCGGATCCTTTTTGGGCGGCGGCCTTGTCGTCCTCGCGTTCATTCTCGGGGCCATCGCCCTCTCGCACCCATGGAACGCCACGTCCGGCGGCCCGGGCTGGAAGCAGGATCGGATGCTCGTGCTCGGTGCGGAGTGCGGATTTTTATCGCTTCTCATTGTCGCCATTCTCTCGTTCCCGTTCATCGGTGACGGCCCCGGTCTTGTCACGCTTGCCGTTGCCGGGTGCGGGTGGCTCTGGAGTTATTCGCGGTACATCGCCATGTCGAGAAGGGATGCGGCTGCGTGGCTCGATGCAAAGCCGATCCCGGAGACGGACGGTGGACAACCGTGACCGGTCCGGGCTGCTACTGCTTTGCAATCGATAAAAATCTGCTAAAAAATGTGAGACGATAACCATGAAACCCATCGAATTAAACGATACGCAATTTGCGTTCCTTGTAAAAGCGGCAAAAGACCTCGGCGCGGCCGAAGCAAAGGTCATCCGGGCCGCGGATATCGTTGTCGAAGACCGCGTGGTAATGAAGTGCCGGGCGGGCTGTATCGGGTACGGGAAAAAACTCACCTGCCCGCCGCATGTACCGACACCGGCCGAGTTCCGGAAGGTCCTTTCCGAGTACCGCTATGCCCTGCTCGTGAAGTATATCTCGCAGGCCGTGGCCGACCCCGATCTGATCCGTTCGATCTACCGGTACTGGCTCGACCCGGCGGCCCCTGCAGACAAGAAAGCTCAGGCGGAAACCTTCTGGAAGGAGTGTCTTGGCACGACCACGGTGTTCGCGCCCCTGATGCTCGAACTGGAGCGCCTTGCCTTCAATGCGGGCAACCCGTTTGCACTCGCGTTCATCAACGGCTCGTGCCGGCTCTGCGAGAAATGCAACGTGAAAGCTGGGATATGCATTCATCCCACGCAGGCCCGGATCTCCGAGCATGCAGTGGGCGTCAACATGGTAGCGACCGCCAAAAAAGCGGGAATGCCAATAAAATTCCCGGTCGAAGGGCACCCGGAGCTCATGGCGCTCCTGCTGATCGATTAGGAGAAAGATATTGCAGCCGGTATGCGGAGTAGGTAATAACGGTGGCAGATATGGATGTAAAAGAACTGACCGCGCCCTGTGGTCTGGACTGTTTCAACTGTGTGTGTTATCTTGCAAACGACAACGAGGAGATCGCAAAACAGGTGATGTCGTCAGCGCACGTTTCCCGCGAGAATGCCGTCTGTAAAGGATGCCGGAAGGAAAACGGAATTATTCCCCTACGGAGTGCATACGGGCACAACGAGCCCTGCAGGGTATTCCGGTGTGTCAGCGCAAAAGGTATCGAATCGTGCGCTGCCTGTGCGGACTTCCCCTGCGACAACCTCCACCCCTTTGCGGACCGGGCGGCTGTGCTCCCGCACAACATCAAGGTGTATAACCTTGCCTTGATCCGGAAGATGGGCCTCGATGCCTGGGCAAAAGAGAAGGCAAAAAGCGTGCGGGAAACGTATTTCCACCACCCGTTCGAAATCTAGGAAGGGACCCGGGGACAAGGGGAGAATCCGGTACCGGTCAATGGTAAGGGACACGTGAGATCGTGGACGATGTCATAAGCGAATTCAGCGGAATGGGGAAGAAAAAAAGTTCGAGCACGATGGCCG
>Ga0268357_101571_pt1 | contig 14214 bp, 10 predicted proteins | sample BioMet10_FD_192466 | JGI IMG/M metagenome (GOLD analysis project Ga0268357, IMG submission 192466) | Sewage microbial communities from Oakland, California, United States - Biofuel 10 (Illumina Assembly) | ecosystem: Engineered > Wastewater > Sewage > Unclassified | place: USA: California... | reverse complement strand
TGGTGCCGCAAGATGATTCATCTCAGACGTGAACATGATGCCTTAAGGACCGGACGGTTTATCCCCATTCTTACACAGGGTTCCGTTTATGTATATGCCCGTGCCATTGAAGGGGGCAAAGATATTTTTGGTAAAAAAGCCCAGACAGGCTTGTTCTTCATAGCTTTAAATAGTAGTGCTCAAGAGCAGACTGTCGATGTTTATACAGATGCGTTAGCCTATGGAGAGTTAACAGATTTACTGCAGCAGGATGTTAAGATACCAACCTCCGGTGGCAATTTTACTATTACAGTGCCACCCTACGGCTCTCTGGTTTTAGCCGCTAGGGAGGAATCTGGCAAAAAGCGGGCCGGGGTATTGCTACATCCCACTTCTTTACCCAATTTTAATAAAAAAGATGACATTACTGCGGATGCTTTTGCTTTTATTGATTTTATCCAGGCAGCAGGTCAAACCTTGTGGCAAGTACTTCCCCTTACACCTACAGGAGAAGGTGATTCTCCTTATTTAGCCTTATCAGCCTTTGCGGGTAATACTACTTTTTTTAAAAATGTGTCATTTATGGAGAAAGTATTTGGTCAGGCTGATTATAAAAAATTTTGCCAAGAGCAGGCTTATTGGCTGGGGGATTATGCTCTCTACATGGCTTTAAAAAAGTATTTTGCGCAGAAGCCCTGGTATCAGTGGCCGCAAGAAATTCGACATAGAGACCAGGCTGCTCTGCAGGAATATACAGAACTATTACATAAGGACATTTCCGACTGTCAATTTAAGCAATATTGGTTCTTTAAAAAATGGACAGCCATCAAGGACTATGCCCATCAAAAAGGTATCAGCATTTTAGGAGATATGCCTATTTTTGTAGCTCATGATAGTGCAGACTGTTGGGCGCATCAGGAAATATTTCAATTAACTGAAGACGGCAGTCTGGAAAAAGTTGCCGGAGTACCACCTGATTATTTTAGCGAAAAGGGTCAGATATGGGGTAATCCCCTGTATGATTGGGCTAAAATTAAAACAGAACATTATGCTTGGTGGATTCAAAGATTTTCCACGTTGGCCAATTTAGTGGATGAGGTACGAGTTGATCATTTTCGTGGCTTTGCAGCTTGCTGGGTAGTGGCGGCAGATGCCCAGGATGCTAAAGATGGTGCTTGGCTTAAAGGTCCGGGTTCAGAACTGTTTACAGTTGTAAAAAAAGCTCTGCCCCAGCTTAAGCTGGTAGCAGAGGATTTGGGCGTAATCACCGCTGATGTTATTGCTATGAAAAATGAGTTTGGTTTTCCGGGTATGCGTATTTTAGAATTTATGGTGAAGGATAGAGGCTGCAGCGGGGCTGCTTTTGATACAGAGCCCAATTGCTTGGCCTATACGGGGACTCATGATAATAACACCTTGGTAGGGTGGTACAATGAAGAGCTGGATGAACCAGGGCAGCAAGTAGTAAGAGACATGATAGGCCTGCCCGCCGAGTTTGTACCTAGAGAGCTTACTGAAAAGTTGATAGAGTATCTTTATAGCAGGCGTGCAACAACGGTGGTGGTACCTATGCAGGATTTGTTAGCACTGCCGGCTTCCTGTCGTATGAATATTCCGGGTACAGCTACCGGTAATTGGCATTGGCAGCTTGAGCCTGAGCAACTGGCACAAGCACCTGCGGAGTTTTTAAGAAAATTGTGCGATAAGTATCAGCGATAAAAAATATTGTAAATAATAATGACGAGCAAATTTATTTATCCAGAGCGCCATCTGGCCGCAAGGTCATTGACGCTGGTGAAAATAAATTTGCTCGTTTTTTGTAAAGCATAGCTTTTTGATAGATATATTTTTACTTTCCAAATACTTCTTTAGCCTTTTGCATATTGTCGATAATTTTTACAGCGAAAGGACAACGCTTCTCGCAGGCGCCACATTGTACGCACTCTCCGGCATGATGCTCCAAGAGGTTGTAATGCTCACGCACTGTTTCGGGAACAGTTCCCTGCGCTAGAGCTAAGTTTAAAAATTTGGTAATATCTGCAACATCCAGCTTCTTTGGACAGGGAGCGCAATGGCTGCAGTACATGCAGTGACCTTGCCAGCTGATATTGGGAAAAGCGGCTAAGGCAGAGGCGTAATCTTTTTCTTCAGGAGTAGCATTTTCATAGGCTGCGCAAATTTGCAATTGTTCCACAGAATGAGCACCACACATAATGCTGGCAACGGCAGGGCGTGTTAAAGCATAGCCCAGGCATTGGTTGGCAGTGAGTGCTTTGCCGGCAGGAGAAAGCTTGGCATCTAATAAATCTCCTCCACCAAAAGCTTTCATGACAGTAATGCCCACACCTAAAGCCTGGCAGGTTTCATATAACCTTTGGCGCTGAGGGTCCATGTTGACCAGCTTGTGGCTATAAGCTTCATCAGCCCACAAATCTTCTACTGTTTCACTGGGTGGTTGCAAATCATAACAAGGATTTACACTAAACATAAGAACTTCGATGCTGCCGCTTTGTACGGCGGCTAAAGCAACTTCGGGATTGTGACTGCTAAGGCCAATATGGTGAATATGGCCTAATTTTTTTTGCTCCAAAGCATAAGAGAGAACAGGGCCATTAGCAATTTCCTGCCAATCTGACATTGAATCGCAATAATGAATCATTCCCACGTCGATATGATCAGTAGCCAACCGTTTAAGCAAATCCGCGAAACTCTGTTTAACCTCGTCAATTTTTCTGGTACGTTCATACTGTCCGTTTTTCCAGACAGAGCAAAGGTGAGCTTGTAAGAAGAATTTATTTCTGCGTCCCTGTAATGCAGTACCTAAAGCACTGCGTACCGCTGGATCAGAGGCATATAAATCAAAATAGTTAATGCCAAGTTTCTCAGCTTCATCTAAAAGTTTCTTGGCCTCTTTACAGTTATCTTCGGCAAAGCCTTCACAGCCTAAGCCAATTTCACTAACCTGTAAACCTGTGTTGCCTAAAGCACGATAGTTCATTGTTTTCCTCCCCATATTCTAATCTAATAAAATTATTATATCGCTTAGAGTTAACTTTAAGACAAATTTTCTTTGCAAAACAAGTTGTTTGATGCAAAGAAACATTTTGGGGGAAAAGCCTTGACATTGGAAAAGGGCATGCTGTACTAAAATTACAAACAAATAAATAGGCAGAAAAACAACCGATATGGCTAAAACAACTGCAAAATTCATTTTTGACTAATAATGCTTTATAGTGTTCAAGAGAAATGCTTGCCTTATGTACTATGCCAAAAGCGTAGGAAACAAGGTACTTCATGCTGAAGGTAGTTGGTGTTCTTAAGGTCTTATGTTATAATTTAAGTGTTTTTATAAATATGACAAGGCAGGAAATGAAAGAAAACGAACAGGAAGTATTGGAGGGGAAAAAATGGGGCAGAGATTTTTCTTAATTCTATTGAGTTTGGCTTTGCTGCTGGGAAATGTGCCAAAAATAGGGGCAGAGCCGGCTAAGGATAGTTGGACGGTATATGTATATATATGCGGCAGTGATTTAGAGTCAAAATCGAAAGCGGCCACAGCTGATATGACTGAGATTATTACTACGCCACTTCCTGAGAATGTAAAAGTTTTGATGCAAACAGGCGGTTCTACCGTATGGCACAACAATGCGGTACAAAATAATGCGATACAGCGCTTTGTTCATACCGGAGCCAGTGGTAATTTGGCCAAGGTAGATCAGCAACCTGATGCTATGATGAGTAATCCGGCAACCTTGGTAAGCTTTTTGGAATACGGAAAGCAAAATTTCCCTGCTGCCCACAATGCCTTTATTTTTTGGGATCACGGCGGCGGCAGTGTAGCTGGAGCCATGGTAGATGAGCGTGCTCAGGGAAAAGCTATGACGTTAAAAGAAATGCAAGAGGCTTTTAACTCTGTTTATCCTGCTGTCAAAGGTAAGAAGGCTTTTGATTTTATTGGTTTTGATGCTTGCCTGATGGCGACTATTGATGTGGCTGCTAACTTTTCGTCCTATACTGATTATCTGGTGGCATCGGAGGAAACAGAACCTGGCAATGGCTGGAACTACACGCCCTGGTTAACTGAATTGGGGCAGAACCCCAGTATGAATATTGAGCTTATTGGTAAAAATATTTGCGATAGTTATTTAGCAGGCTGCCAAGCTTATGGTACGGCGGGAGCTGCCACTCTATCGGTAACAAACTTAAAAAATACGGAAGAATTGACAGCAGCATATGCTGCCTTTGGTCAAGAAGCATTGAAGAAAGCGGCTGCCAATGTTAATGATTTTTTGCCTAAATATGGCCGCAGTGCTATGTCATCAGAAAATTATGGCGGCAATACACCAAATACCGGCTATTCCAACATGGTGGATTTAGGGGATTTGGCTCAAAATACCCTGGATTTGTTGCCTAATTCTGCACCGAAGGTGCTTAGTAGTTTGGAAAATAGTGTGGTTTATAAGGTCAATGGGCCTTATAGGCAGAAATCGCATGGTCTTTCCGGCTTCTATCTGTACGGAATCAACGAGCAAAATTTGCAAGGTTACTTTTCCTTGGAAACTACGCCGGAACCTTTTAAATATCTTTATTCCTACATGGCATCAGGACCATCCATGGAAAGTACGGTAAAAAATTATGTAGCAGCCCAAAAGGGGTCTAAATCTATTCCCCAGCTTGCTACTTTGAAGAATAACCCGCTGGAAGATACACCGGTAACTATTTTGCCGGATGGTACAGCACAAATGCAATTGTCTCCGAAACAGGCTGCTATGCTAAAAAGTGTCCGTTTTAATTTATTAAATGTGGATCGTAAGCAGGATACTATCATTGCTATGGGTACTGACAATGACTTGCTTGCAGATTGGGACAAGGGTATTTTCAAGGATAACTTTCAAGGTAACTGGGGCAATTTAGACGGACATTTTGTGTTCATGGAAGTACTGCAGGAGGAAGATAATTATACATTATACTCGATACCAATTAATCTTAATGGCGAGCGTGTTTCCCTGTTGGTTGGCTACAACTATGATAACAGTACCTATAACATTTTAGGTGCTCGTAAAGATATTGAAAATTATGGTAGTTCTGCCAAGAGCATGATTAAGCTGAAAAAGGGAGATAAAATAGATACTATTTTCTATGGTGCCAAATTATCCAAGCCTGAATTGTTGGTAGAGGTAGTGGGAGAGAGCTTTGCTTTAAGTGAAAATCCTGTTTTTCAGGATAGGCCGATGATGGAAGGCGAAGATAAAGGGGCTACCGAGCATTTTGCTTTTCTGTTTGAAATGACAGACATGCAGAATAATACAGCAACCTCCAAAATAGTTTTCTTCACGATTAAGGATAATAAGATTTCCGTTTCTGATTATTTAGAATAAAACTTGAACAAAATAAAAATGCCGAAGTAGATAGAGAGAACATCTACTTCGGCATTTTTTATTTATTTAAACGTTTTCCTATTTCTCTGGCAACAGAAACGCCGGAGGCACTAGCCTGGGACAGGCCTCTGGTGATACCTGCTCCATCGCCGACGGCGAAAAGATTGGGCAAGGCTGTTTCTAAATGAGGTGTTAGCTCAATACGGGCACTGTAGAATTTTACTTCTACACCATAGAGCAAGGTATCTGCATTGGCAGTACCTGGTGCTACTTTGTCTAAAGCATAAATCATTTCGATGATATTATCTAAATGTCTCTTGGGAAGTACTAGGCTCAAGTCCCCCGGAATGGCGGACAGAGTAGGTTTTAGCCAGCCTTTTTTCAGACGGCTGGCATCCGTACGGCGTCCTCTGATTAAATCACCAAAGCGTTGTACCAGGACACCGCCTCCCAACATATTAGAAAGGGAAGCAATATGCTTACCATATTTATGAGGTTCTTTAAAGGGCTCAGTAAATCTATTGCTAACTAAAAGAGCGAAGTTGGTGTTGCCACTGTTGCGCTTGGGATCACTAAAGCTGTGGCCGTTTACTGTGACAATGCCGTCAGTGTTTTCGGCAACTACGTAGCCATTGGGGTTCATACAGAAGGTCCGCACCAAATCACCATATTGCTTGGTTCTATACATCAGTTTAGCTTCATACACCTCGTCTGTGATGGGCTTAAAAACCTGAGCGGGAACTTCTACCCGCACACCGATGTCAACTTGATTGCTGACGTAGTTTAAGCCAAGAGCCTTGCATTGCTCCAAAAACCACTCTGAACCGGCACGGCCGGGGGCGGCAATAACATAAGGCGCAGAAATTTTATCTCCGCCCTTTAGAGACAGCATATATTTTTTCTTTTCCTTCTTAATGTTTTCTACCTGGGTATTGCATTTTATTTCTATACCTTGCTCAACTAAATAGTCATGGATAGCGGACATAATCTTTAAATTATTTTCTGTGCCTAGATGGCGTACCTTGGCGTTTAATAGGTGTAAATCAAAACCAAGGGCAATTCTACCAATCTGACAATCTTTGGTGGTAAAAGCTTCACCAGGTGCACCAAATTGGCAGTTGATACTGTCTACATAATCAATTAAATCCACAACTTCCTTTTCGGGTAAATATTCCTTGAGCCATCCACCAAATTCTGTAGTTAAGTTATATTTGCCGTCGGAAAAGGCACCTGCACCACCAAAACCACGCATAATGCTACAGGGCTGACAGAGCAGACAATGATCTGCTTTGCCCTCAATCATGGGACACTTGCGATATTTTAAGGGATTACCTTCTTCTAAAATTACTACTTTCACTTTAGGATATTTTACGGTAAATTCATAGGCAGCAAAAATTGCTGCAGGGCCGCCGCCAATAATGGCTACATCATAAGTACTCATAGAGCTTTCCTCCGTTTGCCAGTGTGGTTAAAACCAATTTATTTTAACATGTTATGGTGGTTTTGCAAACACTACAAGTAATAGTTATGACTATTTTGTGAACTCTTTGAATATTATGCTGTTATTTTTTTTATTTGTGCTATAATCACTAATTGTTGCGTTTTTTAGTAGAAGGAGTGATAAATATGGCTTTTGATATGCTTTGTTGGTTGACGGGTATTTTGACAATAGTTATTGTTGTAAATTACCTGAATGAAAAATTTTTTAAAATTCCGGTGGAGATAGCTTTGCTAGTTTCCGGTGTCGTTATAGGAACCATTGCCTGGTACATTGATAGAAAATATGGCATCATCAATGACCCTTTGCATCCTAATAGTTTCTTCCTTAATGACTATTTGATGAACGGGGTACTGTGTTTTATGCTTTTTGCCGGTGCTTCTCGGTTACGCTTTAGTGCATTGCGGAGCGAAATGTCTTTGGTTATGGCGCTTTCGTTGGTAACAACAGTGCTGACCAGTTTCTTTTATGGTCTTATTTTTTACGGCATTTTGCAATTGCTGGGCATTAATTTCGGACTTTATTATTGTCTGTTATTAGGTGCTATTATTGGACCTACAGATCCTATTGCCGCAATGAGTATTCTGCATAAAATAGGCCTGCCTAAGGATACGGCCTTGGTTATTGAAGGTGAGTCACTTTTTAATGATGGTGTGGGTGTGGCCGTTTTTGTTTTGATATCAGGCATTGTTACAGGGCAAGCCAGCGGTAATTTCTTTACTATTATGAGTAGAGAGCTTTTGGGTGCTATTGTTTTAGGTATAGCCTTTTCTTTGATTAGTTATTTCTTTTTTGCTAAAACCAAGGATTGCTATGCCAGAGTTTGTAGCAGTATTGTAGCGGTGGGAGCGGCCTATATCTTTAGTGATTTCCTGGCTTGTTCCGGTGCTATTGCCTCTGTAGTGGTTGGTATTTTTTATGCTACCCGTGTGGCTAATTTGGAAGATATTGAAGGCCGGGATTACACAATTTTCAGAAGCTTTTGGGATGCTATGGATATCATGCTTAACAATATGCTTTATGTTATGATTGGCTTAAGTATCATCAATATAAAGAATGTTACCAATATTGTTTATTTTGTAGTGGTAGCTTTGCTAGTGAATTTACTGGCCAGATATTTGGGCGTTTTAGCTGTGGCGGTGCCTTTTATCAAAAAGTTGCCGGATGGCTACACTCCCGTACCATTCACCAATTTACTTACCTGGGCAGGTCTAAAAGGTGGTTTGTGCGTGGCTTTGGCAATGGGTACACACCAAATGTTGCCGTATGGTGTTTTTAATGTTATTCTGGTTTGCACAATGGCCATCGTGCTTTTTACTACTTGTATTCAAGGTATTACGGTTGGTAAGGTTTATCTTTTGCAAAAAGAACAACATGCTACAAAAAATTCCGTTCTTAACATAAGTTAAGAACGGAATTTTTTTATTTCGTTTCCAAAGCAGCTTGCACTAAAGCTGTAAGAATATGGGTTCCGTGTAGTAGCTGACTGTGGTCAAAATGCATATTTCTGTCATGAAGGCAAGGCTCTAAATCACAGCCCAGCCCAATAAAACCAGTTTTTAGGTTGGGACGGAATTTTTTGTAGAAATTAAAATCTTCTCCTACAGTAGTGGTTACTTCCGGTATTAAGCCGGCTTGGCCCATTTCTGTGAGGATGACTTTTTTTATCATGGTAAGTACGGTGGAATCTGCTTCCGTGCCGGGACAATCACCTATTTCCTTGATTTTTACCTTGGCACCATAGGCTTTGGCGGTGGCTTTAATCACAGTAGCAACCTTAGTCTTTAATTCTTCCATGGAAGAATTAAAAGTAGTACGCAAATCAAAGGAAATTTCGGCATGGTCACAAATAGCGTTAATGGCACCTGTACCGGTATTAAAGCGAGTTGCTTTGACGCTCCACCCTTCCAATGGATTTAGATGAATGGCATTGATAGCATTAACAATAGCACAGCCTGTGTCTAAAGCACTGATACCCAAATGAGGCATGGAACCATGGGCGCTTAGCCCGGTAATCTCAGCAGTAATGAGGGTACAGGCCATCCAATTTACCTGGGCAGCTACTTGACCTGATTTGGCAAGCTCTTTGGGCATCAAATGCACACCAAAAAGATAATCCAAATCATCTAATAAGCCGGTAGAAAGCATTGCTTTTGCGCCCAAGCCAATTTCTTCAGCAGGTTGGAAAACAATTTTTACCTGACCTTTTTTTAAGGGGCTTTGAGCTAAGGCTTCTGCGGCGGCAAGAACCATGGACATATGACCGTCGTGACCACAGGCATGGATAGGCACTTCCTTATTATTTTCGGCAAACATGAGGCAATCCATGTCGGAGCGCAATCCTACCAGAGGACCCTTCTTGCCACTGTCTAAGGTAGCAAGTATACCGGTATGGCTAGGCGTCAAACCATCCTGTACTTGATAGCCAAGCTTACGTAAATAAGTTGCTAAATATTGTGAGGTTTTAATTTCTTTAAAAGCAGGTTCAGGAATAGCATGTAAATCCTGCCATATTTTTTCTATATTGTTCATTATTCTTTCCAGCCCAAATAAACACTACCGGGGAATTCTTTCTTAATAAATTCAGCATTTTCTTTGGATTGATATGCTTCTTGGAAAATCTTCAGTCTGGGATCGTTTAAAGTAGCTTTTTGCACAGCTACGATGTTCACATAGAAAGAATCAGCTGTTTCGCGAATAATAGGATCCTTGGCCGGGTCCAAGCCGGCACTCATGGCATAAGTGGTATTGATAGCCGCAGCGGCCACATCGTCCAAGCTTCTGGGAATAGCGGCAGCCTCCAATTCTACAATCTTATAGTTATGAGGATTATCGGTAATATCTTGAATAGTAGTGGTAATATCTTTATCATTTTTTACTTTAAAGAGACCTGCCTTAGCCATCATTAGCAGAGAACGACCACCGTTGGTAGGGTCATTGGGAATAGCGATGGTGGAGCCATCAGGAATTTTATCGCCGGGCTTTAATTTCTTGGAATAAACGTTGATCGGGAATAAAGCGGTGTTGAAGGCTTTAACAATATCAAACTTGGGTTCCTTCTTTAAGGTTGCTTTTAAGAAAGGTTCATGTTGGAAGCAGTTGGCCCAAATTTCACCTTGTGCCAAAGCGGTGTTGGGGGTAACGAAATCGCTAAATTCCACAACTTCTATTTTTAAACCTTTTTTAGCGGCAATTTTTACCACATTATCCATGATTTTAGCATGGGGGCCTGGGTTAACGCCGATTTTTACCGGTTTGGAAGTATCTGCCTTTCCGGGTTCAGCTTTCTTTTCTCCACCACAACCGGCCACTAGGGAGGTAAGGCATAGAGCTGCAATAACAACTAACTTTACATATTTTTTCATCAAAATCATCTCTCCTTTACAAAGTATAGTACTATACTAGGCATTTTTTAGGGGAAAGTCAACAGGAAAAACCAAAAAACAGTTTAAAGTGTACAATGATAAAAGACAAATGTAGTAGAAATTACTACCACTAAAACGTAAATTCATGTTATAATCTCACTAAATGAGGGGAGGTGAAGAAAACGAGTAAGGATGATTTAAAGAAAAAGGTTTGTGACGCTATTGATGCATCTAAGACAGACATTCAGGCTTATGCTGATAGTGTATTTAACGAACCGGAATTGGGTTTTAAGGAAGTAAAGACAGCGGCAAAACTAGCTGCAGAATTTGACAAGCTGGGAATTAGCTATGAAAGTGGTTTGGCTATTACCGGCGTCAAGGCAAGACTCAAAGGCGGTAAACCCGGACCTACCATAGCTATTTTAGGTGAATTGGACGCCATTGGTTCTCCTGAGCATCCTCATGCTGATCCAACTACGGGAGCAGCGCATGCTTGCGGACATCATGTGCAACAAAGCGCCATGCTGGCAGCAGCGTATGGCTTGGCTAAATCCGGTGTTATGCAAGAAATGGCAGGAGATGTGGTATTCTTTGGTGTGCCTGCTGAAGAATATGTAGAGTTGGCTTATCGAAAAAAATTGGTTGCCGAAGGCAAACTCCACTTTCTTCATGGCAAGGGTGAATTGATTTATCGTGGTCAATTTGATGATATTGATATGGCTATGCAAATTCACTCTGATAAGAATATGCCAAAGCCTACCGTTTCAATTGGTCAATCCAGTAATGGTTTTATTGGCAAGACAATTCAGTATGTGGGTAAGGCGGCTCATGCTGCAGATGCACCTGACCAGGGTATTAATGCTTTGAATGCTGCTATGCTTGGCATTATGGGTATCAACGCCTTAAGGGAAACGTTTAGGGATCAGGACGTCATAAGGGTACATCCTATTATCACTAAAGGCGGCGATTTGGTAAATAATGTGCCAAGTGATGTACGTATTGAAACTTATGTAAGAGCAAAAACTATGGAGGCCATCGACAAAACCAATGCCAAGGTTGACGCGGCTCTGCGGGCCGGTGGTGCAGCTATTGGGGCCAAGGTCATTATTGATACTATGCCCGGTCAATTGCCCTTGATTTGCAATGCTACCTTAAATGAGCTTTTTGTAGCTAATGCCAAAGTGGCAAATCCTCAAGTAGAAATCAAGGATGCCGGACATTTTGGCGCCTCTACTGATATGGGAGACGTGTCCCATTTAATGCCGGCTATTCATCCCTTTATCGGTGGTACTAATGGACTTTTGCACAGCAAGGATTTTGAAGTAGTTGATTTTGATGCAGCAGTTTTATTGCCGGGAAAATGTTTTGCCATGGTGGTGATTGATCTTTTAACTGACGAAGCAAGTGAAGCTAAGGAAGTACTTGCTAGCTTTACGCCGGCGCTGACTAAGGAAGCGTATATAAAGAAACTGGATGGCTATTTCACAAAGGGGGAAGAACATGAAGAACTTTAAACTACATATCATGGTAGCTGTTTTTATTGCTATCGCGGAGCTTATTGGTGTAAAGACCTTTAAGCTGGGACCTGGTACGGTAGTACTGCTCCCCATGTTGTATGCTTTGATTTTTGGAATATTTTCGGCACCGCGTTTTTTGAAATTATCTAAACAACAAGATATGGAAGATGCATCTGCTTTGCTGGGTATTACCTTAATGCTTTTAATGGCTCGTTATGGTACTTTGGTGGGGCCAACCTTACCTAAAATCATTAGTGCATCTCCTGCCTTGATTTTGCAAGAATTTGGTAATTTGGGGACCTGTTTCTTTGGTGTTCCGTTGGCAGTGTATTTTGGTTTGAAGCGTGAAACTATAGGTGCAGCTCACTCTATTGCTCGTGAACCCAACGTAGCTTTAATCGGTGAACGTTTCGGTTTAGCTTCTGCTGAAGGCCGTGGCGTTATGGGTGTTTACATTAGTGGTACAGTTTTTGGCACCATTTTCTTTGGCATTTTGTCCAGCTTTGCTGCAGCTTCCGGAATTTTCCACCCCTATGCTTTAGCTATGGCTTCCGGTGTAGGTAGCGCCAGCATGATGACAGCTGCAGTTGGTTCCCTGACTGTAATGTATCCTCAGATGGCTGACCAGTTAGCTGCCTTCGGTGCAGCCAGTAATATGCTTTCCGGTTTGGATGGTTTGTATATGTCCATCTGGATGGCATTGCCATTGTCTGAATGGCTGTATAAGAAGTTTTATAAAATTAAATATGGTGTAGAACCGGAAAAGGAGGCTGCTAATAATGAAAACGTATAATTTGGTAGAGACTTTTCTTATTCTTTGCATCGTTGGCGTCCTTTCTTTGATTAGTAATACTTTGGGCAGTAAAATACCCTTTGTAGAGGCTATTCCTGGTTTGCTCATTTTGTTTGCCATCTCTATGGTTGGTATTGCCATGGGTAAGTATTTACCGGGTGGGATTCCCGGTGTTGCTTATGTAGTGACTTTAGGATGTATATTGACTGTGCCCGGTGTGCCAGGCGCTGAATTTATTAATGCTTGCATGAAAAAAGTGGGCTTCGTTTCCTTGTGCACGCCTATCTTAGCTTATGCCGGCGTAGCTATTGGTAAGGATCTGGATGCTTTTGCTAAAACAGGGTGGCGTATTGTAGTTTTGTCTTGTTCTATTTTCATAGGTACTTATGTTGGTTCTGCTGTTATTGCACAACTCATTCTCAAAGCTATGGGACAAATCTAAGCCACGAGATTTTCCGAAAAAGTATAAAAAAACAAAAACAATTCAAGTGCCCTAGTGCACTTGAATTGTTTTTCTATTCTTGTTACAATGAGGGACGTACTATGAAAGTAAGGTGGCGTGGATATGCGAGCAAGAAATGTTTGGGCAGAGGTAGATTTATCTGCTATCGCCCATAATGTACAAGTAACCAAGAAATCTTTAGAGGCCGGCACTAAATTGTGTGCAGTAGTTAAGGCTGATGCCTATGGTCATGGAGCAGTACCGGTTGCTGCCGCAGCAGTGGCGGCAGGAGCCGATTATTTAGCAGTATCCATGACGCAGGAGGCCATAGAGCTGAGAGAAGCAGGTATTGTGGCTCCTATTTTAATTTTAGGGGCTATGACTCCTGGGCATGAAAAAGCTTTGATAGAAAACAATGTAACTCAAGCCGTTTTTTCCCTTGATACTGCCAAGTCTCTTTCGGCAGTGGCTGTTTTAGAAAACAAGATTGCTAAGGTACATTTAGCTGTGGATACCGGTATGAACAGAATAGGCTGCAGACCCGGTGAAGCAGGTGAATTGGCTGCTGCGATTGCGGCTCTTCCTCATATAGAGCTGGAGGGTGTTTTTTCTCACTTTGCTCGTGCTGATGAGGCCGACAAGACCTATAGCAGGTTGCAGCAAGCACGTTTTGCTGAGGCTTTGAAAAATATTGCAGCGCAGGGTATCAATATTCCTATTAAACATTTAGATAATAGTGCCGGTATTACAGAAATACCGGAGTGCCATTACAACATGGTACGTCAGGGCATTACTCTTTATGGATGGTGGCCTTCTCAGGAGGTTAAGCAATGTCTGGATATAAAGCCTGTTATGACCCTAAAGGCTGAAATAGTTTTTATCAAGGATGTACCGGTAGGTGAAAAGGTAAGTTATGGTGGTACCTTTACCACAGAACGTCCTACTAAATTGGCAACCTTGCCACTGGGCTATGCTGATGGTATTAGCAGAAAACTTTCCAACAAGGGCTATGTCTCTATTAGAGGTTGTAAAGCTCCTATTGTTGGCAGGGTTTGTATGGACCAAATGATGGTTGATGTGACAGATATACCCGATGCAACGGTGGGTGATGAGGTTATTATTTTTGGCGAGGGCGTTATTTCCCTGGATACGGTAGCTGCCTGGATGGAAACCATTAACTATGAAGTGGTGTGTCTGCTCAGTACCAGAATCCCCAGAAAATATACATACCAATATACGATT
>Ga0268357_101555_pt1 | contig 14355 bp, 4 predicted proteins | sample BioMet10_FD_192466 | JGI IMG/M metagenome (GOLD analysis project Ga0268357, IMG submission 192466) | Sewage microbial communities from Oakland, California, United States - Biofuel 10 (Illumina Assembly) | ecosystem: Engineered > Wastewater > Sewage > Unclassified | place: USA: California... | reverse complement strand
TGCCGGGATTGCCTCAAAATGTCTATAAAAAATCAAAAAAATTTCTTCATATCAACCAAAAGGTGGACGACAAGGGTCCACCTTATCCTTTATAATAAATTAAAATATCAAGTTCGAATGAACTTTGGGAGGTAAACAACGTGAAACGGAAATTAAGTTTGATCGTCTTCGCCCTTGTGGCGGCGATTGCCCTGCTTTCGGGATGCTCCAGCGCCACCCTGGACTCCGACAGCGTTTCTGACAAAACCCCCAGCGGGGAAAAAAGCAAATGGGCCGTGTACTGGTATGGCTGCGGCTCCGATCTGGAAAGTGAAGGCGGCGCCGCCACCACCGACATCGAGGAAATGATGAGCGCCAGCCTGGGCAGCGATGTCAAGGTCGTCCTGGAAACCGGCGGTGCCAAATCCTGGAACAACGACGTCGTCAACGCCAAAAAGATCCAGCGCTGGGAAGTGTCCAAGGACGGCATGAGCAAGGTGGATGAACTGCCTCAGGCCGACATGGGCGACCCCGAAACCCTGTCTTCCTTCTTGAGCTTCTGCAAGAAGAATTATCCCGCCGAGCACACCATGCTCATGTTCTGGGATCACGGCGGCGGCAGCGTCTCCGGGGTATGCTTCGATGAAAATTACGAATACGACAGCCTGACCCTGTCCGAGCTGGATTCGGCCATCGGTTCCGCCTGGGGGACCAGCCAGAAATTTGACATCATCGGCATGGACACCTGCCTCATGGCCACCCTGGACAATGCCAACATCATGAAGAAGTACGCCAATTACCTGGTGGCTTCGGAAGAAACGGAACCCGGCAACGGCTGGCAGTACACCGGCTGGCTGACCAAGCTGGGTGAAAACCCCGGCATCTCTGCCGCGGATCTGGGCAAGTCCATCTGCGACACCTACAAGTCCGGCTGTGATGACGAAGGCACCGGTGACGATATCACCCTGTCGGTCATCGACCTGTCCAAGGTCGATCCCCTGGTGGCGGCCGTCAACAACATGGGGGCCGAGGTCCTGACCAGCGCGGCCAAGAACGTCAAGGTCATCGGCCAGTTCGGCCGCAGCGCCAAATCCGCTGAAAACTACGGCGGCAACAACGACGAGGACGGCTACACCAACATGGTGGACCTGGGCGATCTGATGAAGAACGCCGACAAGGTCATCCCCTCCACCGACACCACCGTGGTCAACGCCCTGAAGAGCGCTGTGGTTTACAAGATCAACGGCGAATACCGCAGCAATTCCTCGGGCCTGTCCACCTACTACTCCTACGATGGGGATACGGACAACCTGAACGCATACGCGTCCATCGCCGCCAGCCCCAACTACACCAAATTCATGCAGTACTCCCTGGGTGAAGATGTCTCCACCGATGTCCAGCAGACCACCGGTGTTGCCGCACCCCAAACGGTACAGAGCTATGCCCAGCCCGCCACCTTATCCGTGGACAAGAACGGCTACATCAACCTGCAGCTCGACGCCAACACCCTGGATTCGGTCAACAGCGTGACCTTCAACCTGATGTACAACGACAAGAAGAACAACGTGCAGGTCCTCATGGGCAACGACAACGACATCACTGCCAACTGGGACACCGGTCTGTTCAAGGATAACTTCCGCGGCGTCTGGGGATCTATGGACGGCGAAATGGCCTACATGGAGCTCTCCGAGGAAGGGAGTGACTACAACCTGTACACCGTGCCCATCAAACTCAACGGCAAGGAAACCAACCTGAGTGTCTCCTACGACTTCGACAAGGAAAAATTCACGATCCTGGGCGTCAACGCAGGCATCGACCCCAACACGGGCATGGCCAGCCGGGATCTGACCAAGCTGACCAAGGGTGACAAGATCGTGCTGATCACCTACACCCAGCCCCTGGGGGACAACAACGCCGCCAAGACCAAGAAGGAATCCAAGGAAATCACCTACAGCGGCAAGAACCAGTTTGAGGAAATGGATTTGAAGGACGGCACCTACACCTACAATTTCGTGGTGAAGGACACCACCGGCAAGACCACCAACTCCAACCCGGCCACCCTGACCCTCAAGGATGGGGATATCACCGCGGCACTGAAATAACGATTCTCTCAACCTCCGTCAACCGGAGGTTTTTTGTTTATCTCAACCTTTCGGTTGATGACACAAACCGCGGAACGTTATATAATATAACAAAGATATCATAAAGAAAGAAGGCAACACCATGGAACACTCCCATCACTTTCGTCTGATTCATATCGTCGTTTTTCTGACGGCAATGACTCTCTTCTCCCTTTGGGGCCTTCTGACCTCCGTCCAGGCGGCGGAGACCACCACGGACCGGCAGGACAACCTATCTGCCAGCCAGTACAGCTCCTTCGGATTCAACGATCTGAGCGCCCCCTCGACCTTTGACTCTTCAGACACCACCAATCCCCTGCAAGGCTACACGCCGACCACTTTGTCCGAGCTGTACGTGGGGCAGACCAACCGGAACGACGACCTTCCGGATTTTGCCGGCAATTTCTTCATCGCCGAAAATCCGTCAAGCGCTTCGAGCAGCAGTCTGAATCTGGACAATCTGGCGAAAAACACCATCGGCAGCACCCAGAGCTATCCCGACAGCGGCATCTACAGCCAGTGCAAGAACGTTATCTCCTTCAAGCCCGGCAACCTGTCCGACGCCGACGCCGGCTCCCGCCGGGATGTGATCTTCGAGGATACCCTGTACACCACCGAAAACAACAACGGCCAGAGCAAGCAGCGCCTCCGCGTCCTCACCCAGGACGGCCAGAACAATTACCAGGGCGCCTCGTCCGTGACCAACGACCTGTCCAGCTCCGACTGGGTTGCGGACATCACCGTCCGTGACCAGCAGAGCTACCTGGCCCTGGCGGCCGGGGATTACGACAATGACGGTGCCAAGGAAGTGGCGGCCTACGTGCCCACCGACGGCGGCGGACGGATCGCCATTTACGACATCGAAGCCGACGGCACGGGCTGGAAGCCCGTGGAAAAATGCAGCTGGGAGGTCAAGGCCAGCGGCCGGGACCGCTTCGGCTTCTCCGACGGCACCGAACGCCCCATCGTCAACCTGTCCACCACCTCCATGGCCGGTCACGACGACCTGGTGGCCTGTGTCTCCATGCCCTACGATGACAAGCACACGGGCAACAGCGAATGCGATGTCCTCTCCGTGAGCGGAAACGCCGTCAACCGCGTGTTCTACTGCGGTCTGGAATATTCCGGGACCCGGTTCAAATTCCCCTCAGCCACCAGCGCCGACGTGAACGGCGACGGCACGGATGAAATCGTCGTGGCCGGGTCCAAGAACACGGGCTACGACAACAGCAAGGGAAAAAAGGGCGACATCAGCAGCTCGGACAACCTGGTCAACATCCTGCTTTACGACAAGTCCAACAACCAGTACCACTTTGCCTGGTCGTCACCCCAGTCCATCCACGCCAACAAGACCGTGGCGGAGGATGCCAATGACAAGATGAACAACCCCATCGCCCTGACCGCCGGCAATTACATCAGCGGCAGCCTCCAGGACACGGTGTTCTGCGGCGGCGCCTACTACACCTTCGCGCCCAACAGCCAGAGCGGCAAGGACCCCATCGCCGACGGCAAGTTCACCTGCAACGCCGCTCAGGACTTCAAGATGGCTGATTCCTCCAGCTGCTTCATCGCCCAGGCCATCAGCGCCACCTTCATCGGCGACACGGATAACCGCATGACCGACCAGCTCATCGTCCTCACCGGGGACCAGGCCGGCGCCAAGCCCGACGAGGTGGACATGAACGTATCCTGGGTCTACGCCCAGAACGGCAGCCTTCATCAGGAGGACACCAACAAGGAATACGTCGACAGCCAGAATCACGACGACAACGGCACCTGCGTGACCCTCTGTGCCCTCAACGCCGATGACGACACCACCTACATGCGCTACACCGGCAAAGTCGTGGGCTGGACCGACCCGACGATCTACAGCATCATGCTCAGCCCACCCTACTGGAGCGAGCTGGATTACGGCAGCGCCCTGAACTCCCGGGGCTCCACCTCCTTCGTCATCACCACGGGCACCGGCACCGGCAATGGCAACACGGGCAACATCGGCCAGTGCTTCGGGTTCTCCCTGGCCGGCGGCGCTTCAGTGCTGGGCAACAGCGTCAGCCTGGGCTTCAGCATGGACGAAAGCGCGGTTTACACCCACAGCTATCAGGAATCCCATTCCCACACCACCAGCTACACCTGCACCAACGGCGGCGGTGACGATTATGTGGCCCTGGTCCTGACGCCCCTCTCGGTCTATAATTACGACGTGTACATCCCCGCCCACACAGCCACCCAGTCGGAAGTCGATGGCTGGGATGAAAGCATCGACGGCGCTAAGCCCAATGTCGGGGACACGGTTCCCGCGCGGAACACCACCCTGGGCGTCACCGTCCAGCTTCCACCGGTGTACAGCACCCGCACGGTCAGTGAATACAACGAAGCGGCCAAGAGCTACAACGACCAGGCGGGGAGCAATGCCCTGTCCCTCATCGACACCAACGAGCTGTGCCCGGGGATCAAGAACGGCGATCCCAGCACCTATCCCAAGACGCTCTTCGACACCAATGTGACGACGAAGGACGGGAAAATCGACGATGAAAGCGCCTTTTCCTCCGACCCCATCGGCATCAGCGTGGAAAACAACCACAAGGATACCATCAGCTACACCGACAGCAACACCGTCACCAAGACCAACGGCTACAGCGTCACCCTCAAGGCGGCCCTCAAGGTTGAAGAAAAGACCCACGTCCTGGTCTTCGATGAGAGTTCCAGCCTGACCGGCGGCCTGACCGGCGGCTGGGGGCAGACCTGGAGCACCACCACCACCAATGGCCTGGGCTACACCGGCGAGTTGGTCTCCCTGCCCACCAGCGCCAAAATTGGAAACACCATGCCCTACGGCTACAGCGTCGCTCTGGCCAAATGGACCACGCCCATCGCCAACTCGGAAACCATCAAGTACAACGACGACAGTACCGTCAAAGGCAGCGCCCAGGTGGTGGGCTACCTGGTCACCGGGGCCGATCAAACCATCCCGACCCTGCCCACCGACTTCCACGCCGTCACCTCCAGTGCTGACACCATCCTTCTGGAATGGAACAATCCCACCAGCGCCCGGGCAGCGGCCAGCTACAAGGTGTATTACGCCAAGGTCAGCGGCGGCTCAACCGGCACCTACCAGCCCGTGAAAAAGGACGGGGAAGACCTGGTGGTAAGCGGTACGGCCAGCGGCTGCCTGGTGGAAGGTCTTGACAGCGGCTCCACCTACAGCTTCAAGCTGGAGGCCTACGACGCCGGCGGCGTGAGCAAGAGCGCCCAGGGCCCGGCTGTCCAGGGGACGACCAAGTCCAGCGACACCAGCGGCGCCGTCATCACCTCCGCGCCCAAGGACGCGTACATCAAAACCGGTGACACGGCGACCTTCACCGTCGCAGCGACACCGCGCACCGACAACGACACCTTGACCTACCAATGGCAGAAGCTCGATCTGGCCCACAGCTACTCGCCTGAATGGACCAGCATCACCGGTGCCACCGGCGCTTCTTACAACGTGGCCACCAATGCAGACAACGGTGCCGCCCTCAATGGCACGGCCTACCGCTGTATCGTCACCGAAACCGCAGCCAGCGGCAATAGCCATACGGATACCTACACCCGCTCGGCCACCCTCCACGTGGATGAAGGAACGGCCAGCGCCTTGTCCCTGTCCATCGACGCGGCGGACAATGCCGCCAGCGTGACCAGCGTCAGCGCGGACAATAAAACCGTCAGCGCCAATGCCGGCTCAGCCATCACCGCCAAGGGGACCCTCACCGGCGGAGCGGACAACCAAACCATCACCTTGATCTGCATCCCCACGGGGACCACCACCGGCGACCCGGTCAGCGCCACCGGCACCACCGGAAGTGACGGCAGCTACACCATCACATTGGATAAGGGGCTGTCCTCGGGCAGCTACACCGCCATCGCCTATTACGCGGGAAGCGGCAGCACCGGCCACAGCAGCTCCGACACCATCGCCATCACCGCCCTGGATGCCACCAAGGAATACGCCATCCACTACGTGCTGGACGGCGGGGCCAACGCCGTGACCAATCCGACCCGCTTCACCCAGGCTGGGGGCATCATCGACCTGGCCGACGGCGCCAAGGAAGGGGCGACCTTTGCCGGATGGCACCGGGCCGCTGATTTATCCGACACACCTCCTGTCAGCCAGATCATCTGCAGCCAGGAAAGCAGCGACATCACCCTGTACGCGGCCTGGACTTACACGGACTACCCCATCACCTACGAGCTGGACGGCGGCACCAACGCCGTGACCAACCCGGCCACCTACACCATCAAGGACACCGTGGTCTTCGGCACGCCGACCAAGGACGGCTATTCCTTCGACGGCTGGTACGCCGACAGTGCTTTCACCCAAAGGGCGACGGGCATCGCCTCCGGTTCCACCGGGGCCAAGACCTTCTACGCCAAATGGAAGGCCTCCTCCGGCGACGACGATATTAATTCGACCCAGACGACGACCCTGACGGATTCCGCCACGGGCATCAAGGTCACGGCCAACATGCACCCCGACGCGGTCCTGGCGGTCACCAAGCTGGCCTCCGGCGACGCGGATTACGATACCCTGACCGCCCAAAATATCGGATCGGTCCTCGGTGCCTACAAGCTGAAGGTCACCTGCCACAATGGCGCCGACGTGCCCTACACCGGCAATTTCACCGTGTCCTTCCCTGAAAGCCTCTTCGCCCACTTGAACAAGGCGGAAATCAGCACCCTGATTGAAAGCGTCCAGGGGAAATACGACGTCAAGCTTGAAAATGGCTACCTGACCCTGAGCACCAACGATCTGGGGACCTACGTCATCAGCGATTCCAACGCCCCCACCGTGACCTACCAGGTCCACGGCCGCAACTACGGCTGGGATCAGGGCTGGAAGACCGACGGCGACATCGCCGGCACCACCGGACAGGCCCTGCGCATGGAAGCCATCCAGGCCAAGATCGTCGACGGCAGCGGCAAGGCGGTGGACAACCTGGGCATCGCCTACCAGATCCACGGTCAGAATTACGGCTGGAGCCAGGTCTGGAAGACCGACGGCGGCATCTCCGGCACCACGGGCCAAAGCCTGCGGGCCGAAGCCCTGCGCATGACCCTCACCGGCAGCCAGGCCGCCAATTACAAGCTCAGCTACAAGGTCCACGTCCAGAACCTGGGCTGGACCGACTGGGTCTCCGACGGCGAGGTCGCCGGTACCACCGGCCAGTCCCTGCGCATCGAGGCCGTGATGATCAAGCTGGAAGCCAAGTAAAACGACCAACGCATCATGGGTTTTCTTTCTCCTTTTAACAAGGCCCCGGAACGGATTTTTCTCTCCGTTCCGGGGCCTTGTTTTGTCTTCACACAATAAAAAAACACTTAAGTTTTTTCTATCTCAACCTTTCGGTTGACGACATCCACCCTGAATCATTTTATAATTAGATACAGAAATTGAAAAGTTCAAGAAAGAAGGTATGGCTATGAAACCCAAGGCGCACTTCCATTATTTCAGTTTGATTTATCCGGCCGTTTTTCTAACGGTTCTGATTCTAATTCTCTTTTGGGGACTTTCTCCTGTCAAGGCCGCACAAACCACCACGGAGCGAACCGACAACATGACGGCCAGCCAGTACAGCTCCTTTGGATTCAGCGACCTGGATACAAATACGCCATCGACCTTTAAAGCGGACGATGAGGATAATCCTCTCGCAAATTACAGTGCATCCACTTTGTCTGAGCTGTACGTAGGACAGACCAACCGGTATGACTCTAACTCTAATCCAAACTACCGGGGAGATTTCTTCATTGCCCAGAACGCGTCGACTGCCTCCGGTGATGCCCTGAATCTGGACCATATGGCCAACAATCAGATTGGCAGCAGCCAGAAATACCCAGACAATGACATCTACAGCCAATGTAAGAACGTCATCGCCTTCAAGCCAGGCAACTTGAATGATGCCGATGCCGCTTCCCGACGAGATGTCATCTTTGAAGATACTTTGTATACCACTGAGGAAAATAAAGGATCCAGCAAGCAGCGCCTGCGCATTCTCACCCAGGACAGCCAGGACAGCTACCAATCCAATTCATCCCTGACCAATGACCTCTCCAATTCCGCCTGGGTCTCTGAAATCAATATCCGCGATCAACAAGGCTATCTGGCCATGGCTGCCGGGGATCACGACAACGACGGCGCTAAGGAAGTAGCCGTCTACGTGCCCTCGGATGGTGGGGGCCGCATCGTTATTTATGACATCGAAGCCGATGGCAGCGGCTGGAAGCCGGTACAAAAATGTTATTGGGACGTCGCGGCCAGCGGCCGGGACCGCTTTGGCATTACCGACGGTGTCAATCGCCCCATCGTCAATCTGAGTTCAACCAAAACCCATTACGTCGCGTCAACCAATACCAATTATGATAATCTGGTCTTATGCATTTCAATGCCTTTCAATGACAAGCACAATGGCAACAACAACAGTGAATGTGATGTTCTGGCTATTGATGAGGCGAATGACAATTCGATCAAGCGGGTATTTTACAACGGTCTGCATTATAGCGGTATCCGATATAAATTTCCATCAGCCACCAGCGCTGATATAAATGGCGACGGAATGGATGAAATCGTCGTGGCCGGCAGCAAGAATATCAGTTACTATGATGACAAAAATGAAAAAGGTTATATCAGCAGCACGGAAAATCTGATCAATATCCTGCTTTATGACAAGTCCAGCAAAACGTACCACTTTGCCTGGAGCACTCCCCAGTCCATCCACGCCAACAACACTGTAGCTGAAGATGCCAACGATGAAATGAACAATCCTATTGCCCTGACTGCCGGCAAGTACACAAACGGCACCCTCCAGGATACGGTGTTCTGCGGCGGCGCTTACTACACCTTTGCCGCAAACAGCCAAAGCGGCAAGGATCCCATTTCCGACGGGAAGTTCAACTGCAATGCCAGTCAGGATTTCAAGATGCCTGATTCCTCATATTGCTTCATCGCCCAGGCCATCAGCGCCAACTTTGTTGAGGACGAAAACAACCGGATGCTCGAGCAAATCGTGGTTCTCACAGGCGACCAGGCCGGTACCCAATGGGATCAGACGGACATGAATGTTTCCTGGGTCTATGCCCAAAACGGCAGCCTGCATCAGGAGGACACCAACAAAGAATACATGAACCGCCAGAATCGCAATGACAATGGTTCTTGTATCACTCTCGGCGCCCTCAACGCCGATAACGACACCGCCTATATCCACTACACCGGTAAAACAGTAGGTTGGAGCGACCCGACCGTCTACAGCATCATGCTCAGCCCACCATATTGGAGCGAGTTAGATTACGGCAGTGCCCTCAACTCACGGGGTTCCACCACCTACACCCTGACCTCAAGTACCGGTTCCGGCACCGGCAGCAGCGGCAATATCGGCCAGTGCTTCGGCCTTTCCTTCTCTGCCGGCTTCTCTGAGCTTGGAACAGGCTTCAGTGTCGGCTTCAGCCTGGACGAATCCGCGTCCTATACCCGAAGCTTCCAGCAAGCCACTTCCCACTCCACGAGCTATGCCTGCACCAACGGCGGCGGCAATGGCAAGGACAGTGTCGTATTGGTTCTGACGCCCCTGTGCGTCTACAACTATGATGTGTACATCCCTGATCACAAAGCTACGGAATCGGAGGTCAAAAACTGGAACGAAAGCCTGGATGGGCCCACACCCAAAGTCGGCGATCTGATCCCAGCCCTGAATACGAAGATAGGCGCAAATGTCCAGCAGGCCCCAACTTACAGCACCCTCACCGTCAGTGAATACAACGACGCTGCCCGGGACTACAACGCGAAACCGGAGAATGCCCAGACTCCCCTGTCGCTCATCGATGTCAACACTTTGTGTCCAGGGATCAAATATGGCGACCCCAGTACCTATCCTCAGAGCCTTTCCGACACCAATGCTGCAAAGAAAAGTGATGGCACCATCGATTCGACCCAGTCCTTTGCTTCCAATTCCATCACCATTGACCAGCGGGAGGACGTGAAACACACCATCACCTGCAGTGATACCACCACCGATACCACCAGCAACGGCTATAGCGTCACTTTGAAGGGTGCCCTCAAGTTTGAAGAAAAAGTCCATTGCCTGTCATTTGATCAGTCTGGCAGTGTGACCGGCGGCCTCACCGGAGGATGGGGGCAAACCTGGACCACGACCAACAGCAAGGGCATTTCCTATGCCGGCGAGCTTCTCGCCCTGCCCGCCAGCGCTAAAATCGGGGAAAGCAGTGGAAAAGACATCATGCCCTACGGCTTCAATGTTGCCCTGGCTAAATGGACCACTCCCTTGGCCAATGCCGAATCCTTCGATTCGAATGGCAATGGAACAATCAAAGGCAGCGCCCATGTGATCGGTTATATAGTTAACGGTGCCGATCAAAGCATTCCCACCCTGCCCACCGACTTCCACACCGTCACCTCAAGCGCCGACACTGTCCTTTTGGAATGGAACAATCCTTCAGGTCCCCGGGCAGCAACCAGTTATAAGGTATACTACACCAAGATAAGCAGCGGATCCGCCAGTACCTACCAGCCCGTACAGAAGGACGGCGTCGATCTGGTCGTCAAAGGAACTGCCAGTGGCTGCCTGGTTGAAGGCCTTGAAGGTGGGTCCACTTACAGTTTCAAACTGGAGGCCTACGACGCCGGCGGTACCAACAAAAGTGCCCAAGGGCCGGCTGTCCAGGGAACGACTAGGGCCAGTGCCTCCGACGGCGCCATCATCAACACCGCGCCCAAAGACGCCTACATACGGACCGGTGATACGGCCACCTTCAGCGTTGCTGCAACTCCCCGCACCAGTGGTGACCGATTGGTCTATCAATGGCAAAGGCTTGACCTGTCCCACAGCTATATGCCTGCATGGAGCAACATCTTCAATGCCAACAGTGACACCTACCGTGTGACGGCCAGTGCAGACAACAGTGCCGATCTTAACGGAACTGCCTATCGCTGTCTGATTACAGAAATGGCTGGTGACGGCAATTCACATACGGATGTCAACACTCGTTCCGCCACCCTCCATGTGAACGAGGGAACAGCCAGCGCCTTGTCCTTGTCTATCGACGCGGCGGACAACGCCGCCAGCGTGACCAGCGTCAGCGCGGACAATAAAACCGTCAGTGCCAACGCCGGCTCAGCCATCACCGCCAAGGGGACCCTCACCGGCGGAGCGGACAGCCAAACCATCACCCTGATCTGCATCCCCACGGGAACCACCACCGGCGACCCGGTCAGCGCCACCGGCACCACCGGAAGTGACGGCAGCTACACCATCACATTGGATAAGGGGCTGTCCTCGGGCAGCTACACCGCCATCGCCTGGTACGCCGGAAACGACGGAACCGGCCACAGCAGCTCCGATACCATCGCCATCATGGCACTGGATGCTGCCACAACCTATCAAATCTCCTACGTTTTGGACGGCGGAGCCAACGCCCCGACCAACCCGGCTAGTTTCACCCAGGCAGGGGGCATTATCACCTTGGCCGACGGCGCCAAGGAGGGGGCTGCCTTCGCCGGATGGCACCGGGCCGCCGACCTGTCAGACGCCATTGTCACCCAGATTGACTGCAGCCAGGAAAACAGCGACATCAGCCTGTACGCAACCTGGCAATACACAAATTACCCTATCACCTACGCGCTGGACGGCGGCACCAACGCTGTGACCAACCCGGCCAGCTACACCATCCGGGATACCGTGGTCTTCGGCACACCAACCAAAGACGGCTATTCCTTCGACGGATGGTACGCTGACAACGCCTTTACCCAAAGGGTGACAGGCATTGCCGCCGGTTCCACCGGTGACAAGACCTTTTATGCTAAGTGGAAGGCTTCCGACTCCGAGGATATCAACGCGATCCGGACCATAACCTTGACAGATTCCGCAACGGGCATCAAGGTCACGGGAGACATGCACCCCGACGCCGTCCTGACCGTCACCAAACTGACTGCGGGAAGCGCGGATTACGACACTCTGACCAGCGGAACTACCAGATCAACTCTTGGCGTCTATAAACTGACGGTTACTTGTCATGACGGTGCCAACGTAGCTTACACTGGCAATTTCACCGTGTCCTTTCCTGAAAGTTTATTCGCCAATATCAAAAAGGCGGAAATCGACACCTTAATTGAAAGCATCAAGGGGAAATACGACGTCAAAATTGAAAATGGCTACCTGACCCTGAGCACCAGCAACTTAGGCACCTACATGATCAGCGATTCCAACACCCCCACCGTGACCTATCAGGTCCACGGCCGCAACTACGGCTGGGATCAAGGCTGGAAGACCGACGGCGACATCGCCGGCACCACCGGCCAGGCCCTGCGTCTGGAAGCCATCCAGGCCAAGATCGTCGACGGCAGCGGCAAGGCGGTGGACAACCTGGGCATCGCCTACCAGATCCACGGTCAGAATTACGGCTGGAGCCAGGTCTGGAAGACCGACGGCGGCATCTCCGGCACCACGGGCCAAAGCCTGCGGGCCGAAGCCCTGCGCATGACCCTCACCGGCAGCCAGGCCGCCAATTACAAGCTCAGCTACAAGGTCCACGTCCAGAACCTGGGCTGGACTGACTGGGTCTCCGACGGCGAGGTCGCCGGTACCACCGGCCAGTCCCTGCGCATCGAGGCCGTGATGATCAAGCTGGAAGCCAAGTAAAACGGCCAACGCATCATGGGTTTCTTTTCTCCTTTAACCAAGACCCCGGAACGGATTATTCTCCCCGTTCCGGGGCCTTGGTTTTTTAAAAAATGAATCCAGTTCATTTCCGGTTAAAGGACGACGGATGCTTTCTCCCCCATACCAGGTATAAAATCAGTGAAACAGCGTTGGCAATGGCCAGCACAGCAAACATCTGATTGTACCCTGCGGTGGTGATCAGCACCCCGGCCAAACCGCCGCCCAGGCCGATGCCGATGTCGTAGGCGCACAGGAAGGTGGAATTGGCCGAGCCCCGGCTTTCCGGGGAAGCGATGTGCACGGCCATGGACTGGAGAGCCGGCTCCAGCCCGCCGAAGCCGTATCCCGCCAGCACCGCCGCCAGCAGGAAGGTCACCGTCCCCGGCGCGAAGGCCAGGAGCAGGAAGGCCGCCGCCATGGCTGCGTTGCAGGTGTAGACGAAGATACCTTCCCCGCGCTGGTCCACCACCTTGCCCAGGGTCACCCGGACCAGCAGCAGCATGGCCGCCATGATGGCGAAGAACAGGCCGCCGCTGGGCAGGCCGCTGACCTGGGCGTACTTGGCCAGGAAGTTTTCCAGGGCGCCGAAGGTCAGCATGAACACCAGCATGATGGTGGAGGCCGGAACCGCGTCGGGATTCACCAGGGCCTTCAGGTTCAGCGGCTTGGAGCTGGCTTCAATGGCCGGCGTGTGCAGGAACAGGTAAAGCACCAGGGCCACAATGGCGATGCCCGTGGCCGAAAGGAACAGGATCATGTACCCCCGGTCCATCAGGAACAGCCCCAGGGCCGGGGCGATGGCCGTCGCCAGGGCCGTGGCCATGCCGAACATCCCCATGCCTTCAGCGAAGCGCGCCTTGGGGATGATGTCCGTGGCGATGGTGCTGGACGTCGTGTTGGAACAGGCCAGGGAGGCGCCGTGGATCATCCGGAAAACCAGCGCCACCGACAGCACCGGCACCGCCAGATACCCTGCCGGAGCCAAAGCCAGGCCGCAGAGCCCCACGATCAATATGGCCTTGCGCTTGCCGTTGTCCAGCATCCACCCGATGAAGGGCCGGCAGATGACGGCGATCAACGAGAAGACCGTCGCTGCCAGGCCGGCGATGGCCGCCGTGCCCCCCAGCTTTTCCACGTAGAACGGAAAGGTGGACAGGATCATGATGTGGTTGATGAAGACCAGGAAATTGATGGCGATGATCAAAATGAAATCCCGGGTCCACAGGCGGACCTCCCCGCCGCTTTTTTCTGCTATTTTTCCATCCAAAGCCGTTGTTTTTTCAGACATTTTTACTCCTCCATTTTGCGCGTCCCCTGTCCGCGAATCCCAATCCACTGCCAACAGAATCACCCCAGGCAGTGTTCTCCTGCCCGCGGTGCCGACATTTAGGGTGTATTGGAAATCGAAGAGGGAGACCCGTCTTTATTTTTTGCAAAAATAAAAACGCGCAGGTCCAGACTTCCCTGGACTTACGCGTATGCCGCTCGGTAAAATTATTCTAGCACAAAAATGAAAAATATGCCTATGTTTTTTTATTGGATTTAAAACA
>Ga0268357_101545_pt1 | contig 14464 bp, 10 predicted proteins | sample BioMet10_FD_192466 | JGI IMG/M metagenome (GOLD analysis project Ga0268357, IMG submission 192466) | Sewage microbial communities from Oakland, California, United States - Biofuel 10 (Illumina Assembly) | ecosystem: Engineered > Wastewater > Sewage > Unclassified | place: USA: California... | reverse complement strand
CCTCATTTAGCACTAGTTTTACAGCTGCCATTTTAAATTGTCTATCGTAATTTCTTCTTGGCACAAAAAGCACACCCTTTCACAGTTTCACTTTATCTTGGTGTCCACTTTATTGTACCATCTCCAAGATTAGTTGCTTAAAAACTGTCCACCGTTTTGGGGGCAGGGCAGTCCCTCCTGTCTCAAAAAGTAAAATAAGGTATCGTCTCTCCTGCCTCCTTTTTAAAAGGTAAAGCGGATTCCTGCATTAAAGTTCATCTTGTTGCTGATGTCTCCGGCGTACTTGGTACATTCACCATACAAGCGAGTGTTCCTGCCCAATTTGTAGTCACCGCCCAACGTAAATGCTACCCAGGTCTTTGCTCCGTCCCGTTCATAATGTCCGGAACCAAAGTCTACGGCTGTACTGCCGGCAAAATCATGATAAACGCTCATTTTAGCGTATGCCCCACCACGGTCACCGCGAATGCCACCGGCTAAGCCTACCCTGGTAATGATATGGTTAGTACCCGACACATAAACGGGCCAGCCTTGACTAGTAACATAATCGGCACTGCCGATGTGTCCCAGAATTAATTCTATCTGGGGTTCTACATAAGCACCATCTCGCAAAGCTTTACGATAACCATATTCGCCACTTAAGGTTGTTCCTAAAGTTCCATAATCAGCGGAGCTATGTGTACCGGACAAGTCTGTAAGACCATAAGTTGTGTAATAATGCCCTTGGCGAAGTACTAGGTCATAATAGTGCCCATCGTCGCCTACATAAGAATTGTACAAGGCAACACTAACTGATTTGTTGGTGCCATTACCTCTTTCATAGACGGTTTTGCCATCGGCATAGTCCACAGCAGCACCCCAATACATAACACCATCGGGCGTACCCAGTACCTTGTCGTAACCACCCTGGAACAAATTGCTTTGTAGCCGAGCCGTACGGCCGGAGCCCCTTTCATTTTTACTGTGATTATATCTTACCCACATGCCATTATCTTCCCTTTGTCCCATGTGCAAATCCCCCAGACGTTTTTGCAAACTGTTGGCAGTGACGAACCAGCCTAAATCCATCGTTGCCCCTGCATCAGCAGCTGTCATAGTGTTTTCTGAGGCTGCTGTGTTATTAGCTGTGCCTGGTTGAATAGGATCCGGATTAGTAGGTCCTACAGGATCCACAGGCTTTACAGGATCCACGGGCTTCACAGGATCCACAGGTTTTACAGGATCCACGGGCTTTACAGGATCCGTTACATTATCTCCCACTACCCGCATGCCGTTCATATTCCAAGTCCCATCACCATTTTTCACCAGTTGAGGCGTAAAACGATAAGGCCCCCAATCCGTTTCTTGGGCAGTAAACTGCATAGTCGTGGGAGAAGCTGTCACTACGGTATAGTTACCGGTAATACTTTTCAGAGTAGCGGTGGCCTTGGCATAAGTAGGATCATAAGCAACCGAAATTATTGCATCTGTAGCCGTAGAAGCAGGGCCTATGCTAATAGTATCACCTGTATTGTTGGCTAAATCAGTATTAATTTTGAAAATACCACCACTACCGGTCAAATTTGTTACTATAAGATTTCTATAACTACCGGTCCGTTCTGTTTTATCCCAGGTCAAATCTACAATGCCACCTTTGTTAAGAGTAAGTGCCGCCACCGTTCTCTCCTTAACAGTGTTTGTGGCTATATTTTTCTCGCCGGAATTATAAATAAAATTGTTTACACAGTCAGTACCATAACGATTGTCATACACTGGTCGCCACGTTCCGCCCTTGGCCAAGGTAACGTTATTAATGCCATCTGCATTATTAAGAATATTGCCCTGTAAATACGATGTAGCTGTATCTAAAGTCAGCTTATTAACGCCAGTACCCATAGCATATACATCGCCCTCCAACTGCTTAATGGTACCGCTTTTAGATAAATCATTCGTGCCAACAACGGTTTTCGTACCGGTAGCGTACAAACTTTGGGCCCTAAATTCGTAGCCTGCCGGGAAAACGGTGGAAGCAGTAGCTTTAATGGTAGCATTTCCGTCAATGGTTTGAGTGCCTTTATCAGCATATAAACCATAGGCATAAGCATCCCCTCCTACCCTCGGATAAGGCGTACCACCTATTGCTTCTACCTTAATATCAGCATTGCCGGTAATAGTATTATTTCCTGTAGCCATACCGTAGGCCGTAGAAACTGTCGCCATTCTAAGGCTATGACTGTAGCAGCTGCCACCCGTCGTCTTAACATTGATTTGAGCATTGCCATTAATGGTATTATCTCCTTTTAAACCATAGGCAGTGGCTTTAGCATATGCTCCTGCATTAAATAAGTTACTAGCATCTCCGCCTTCGGCGGTTACAGCCATTTTCAGGTTGCCATCAACAATAGTATCGACTAACCCATAAGCATAGCTGCTAACATCAATACTAATTACATTAGATGCTGTACCGTTTGCGCCGCTTCGGCTGTTTACTTCAATTGCTAATTCCTGGTCAGCCTGATTGGCATCTGCTGCTACAATATGGGTCTTGTTAATGCCTGTTGCAGTAGTAACACCGTAGTTAGGGATAGCGCTAATTGCAATACTTCCCTTTTTTGTCATGTACACTTTAACATCAGGTGCATTTACTCCATAAACATTTGTTATCGTGTCTCCACTAACAACGATGCTACTGTAAGCATCAGCGGCCTTGTTACCGGTGGTAACAGTTTGTGTTGCAGTTTGGGGTGCAGCATAAACCACGCCTGAGCTCAGTACTGTTGCCAAAACAGCACACACCAAAATACGTTTTCGTGTTATCAAAGCATTCACTCCTTCATCAATATATAGAATTTTTATTTTCTATTTCATGTAATTGTAGAAGAAATGTTAAAAAAACACATGGGACCAAAAGCCCAAAATTACTATTTAAACACGCACAGGACCTAAGCAATAAAGCTTAGGTCCTGTGCGTTGCAAGGCGTAAAGTGTGATATAATTAAAATGTAATTTATAAGGGGTTTTTCAATATAAAGGGAGGTCGTTGAAATGGATGGTCAAAAGATTTGTCCTCAATGTAAAACAATACAAAGTGCAGATACAGCTTTTTGCAGCAATTGCGGAGCAGATATCAGAAACGTACCTGTGCAAGGCAGTGAGCCAACACCAAAGAGTGCCGGCTTTTGTCCTAATTGCGGTAAACCTGTAGGCCCCAATACCAAGTTCTGTGCTTCGTGCGGAGCTGCTATCAGTCAAAATAACACGGCAGAAAATCCTGTAAATACCCAGGCACAAGGTGCTCCTGCTCAACCGGCACCTCAGGCACCGGTTTATAACAATCCACCGCCTGTTAATCATGCAAATCCTGCCGCCGGTAATTCCTTCGCCGGTCCTAATTATTTTGACCAACCGGAAATAACAATTAAGGATAAATATTTGTCTTATAGAGGTAGATTAAACCGCAAGCCTTATCTGCTACGCGGCATAATCTTAAGTGTGGGCAACACTATTTGCGCAACATTAGGCAGTGCCGACAGTGTTCTTTTGTCCATAATCTCTATTTGTTTAAATGCAGTCTTGTCCTACAGCAGTATTTGCCTGGCTATTCGCCGTTGCCACGATAAAAATCATTCCGGCTGGTGGATGCTCATTCCTTTCTATCTATTTTGGCTAATCTTTTCCAAAGGAACAGATGGCCCCAATAAATACGGCCCGGATGTTCTCCCGGAGGATAGAGGTTTCTGATATATACATTTTTTGAGAACAAGGATACGTGCAAATGAAAAAATTAGTCTTTGTGTTATTAATAATTTATTTAGTGGTGTGCTGTAGTTGTAGCAAAGCCACCTCCGCTGAACCAACCATTCCCAATCAGGTAAAAATAACCGGTGGCTCGGTACAAGGTGTGGCAGAAAACAGTCTTACTGTCTTCAAGGGTATTCCCTACGCCGCTCCACCTGTAGGCAATTTGCGTTGGAAGGCTCCCCAGCCGGTAAAGCCCTGGAAAGGCGTGTTAAAGGCAGATCACTTCGGGCCTTCGGCGCCACAAATCGTAGCTCATAATTTTGCCAGACTCTCAAGTGATGTTGGCAAGATTTCTGAAGATTGCTTATATCTGAATGTGTGGACTCCCGCTTTACAAAAGGCTAGAAAAAACTTACCGGTAATGGTGTGGATTCATGGCGGTGGTTTCGCCATGGGTTCTACTACCCAAGCTAATTGGACCTGTGAAAAACTAGCAGAAAAAGATGTCGTTTTAGTGAGCCTTAATTATCGTCTCGGTGTTTTGGGCTTTCTGACTCATCCTGAACTAACTGCCGAGAATCCGCAACACACTTCCGGCAACTACGGCCTTTTAGATCAACTGGCAGCGTTAAAATGGGTGCAAGACAATATCACTGCTTTTGGTGGAGACCCCCAAAACGTAACCATTTTTGGTGAATCTGCCGGTGGTATTTCTGTCAGCATGCTCTGCGCTTCACCCCTAGCCAAAGGTTTATTTAAACGTGCTATTTGTGAAAGCGGTGGCGCCTTTGGACCTATTGAAGAAAAGCGGATGCTGGGTGTGCAACGCCTAAAGGTTGCTGAGCAAAACGGTCTGGATTTGGCTCAACGTGTAGGCGCAAAAAATTTAGCTGAGTTGAGACAAATTCCTGTAGAAAGATTTATCAAAGACAAGGCCTCTGTTATGGGAGGCTTATGGCCCGTCTGCGATGGCTACGTTATTACCGACGATGCTTATAAGCTATACAAACAAGGAAAGTATAATGATGTGGATGTACTAATTGGCACTAATTCTAACGAAGGTGCTACCTTTGTCCAAGGCCCGGTACATAAGGAAGCTTACTTGCAATATGTCAAGCTTTTCGGACCTCTAGAGCCTCTGGCGTTAAAGGTTTATCCCGGCACTACTGATGCAGAAGCACTTGCTTCCATGCGCAATATTGTCATGGATACCATCTTTGCCTGGCCGACCTACACATGGGCAAGACTACAGAGCCAAACCGGCAAGGGCAGGGTTTATGTCTATTATTTCAACCGGAATGATGCAGAAAATAACGCGGCAGCTTCTTTTAAGGGCGCTGCCCATTCTGATGAAATCAACTATGTCTTTGGACATATTAACACTACCTTCAACGCTCACTACACTGATAAGGATCGTGCTTTGTCCGCTACCATGATGAGCTATTGGACCAATTTTGCTAAAACCGGCAATCCCAATGCCCCCGGCCTACCAGCTTGGCCGCGCTACAAAGAAGGCGCAGATACTATTATGTATTTAGATCCTGACCAGGTGCAGGCAGGACCACAGCCCAACTTAGCAAGATTGCAGCTTTTAGATATTTTCTTTAATGCTATTCACGGACTTAATTAATAAAAAAGACTCAGGAGTTTTGGCTAATAACCAAAGTCCTGAGTCTTTTTACTTATTTCATTAATTTCACTGCATAGTCGGCAATAGCCAGTGAAGCTGTAAGGCCCGGCGATTCTATGCCTACCAAGTCAATCAGGTTCGGCAAATTTCGCTTTTCTTCATTACAAATAATAAAGTCAGCCCAGGGCGCATTCGGTGCCTGGTTCTTGGGGCGAATTCCTGCCATATCTGCTTCCAGGTCTTCTCTAGCCACAAAGGGAAGATAGCTATGAGCAGCTTGATAGAATTCCTCCAAATGGCTTTCCTCCACCCGATAATCAACCTTGGACTCTACATAAAAAGCACTAGGCCCAAATTTGGCCATACCATCCAAGCTTTTGGTAATATGTATACCCAAGCCTTTCAGGTTCTTGAGGGGTGGCGGATAAATTAAGTGTGACATCAGCTTGCTTTTTCCTGCTGCCAGGGAAAAATATTCGCCCTTCACAGGATAAATACGATAGCCCTCCTTATCTATAGCAATGCCCAGCTGTCCTGGAATCATATCACTGTATAAGCCTGCGCAATTAAATAAATACTCACATTCCAGGGTATCTGCACCATCTGGATTTACAAAATGGACTGCATAGCCGTTAGTAGTCTTCTCCACCTGCTTAACCTCATGTGCATAAGCAAGCATAACACCATTTTCTGTAGCCTGCCATTCCAAGGCACGCATAAGCTCGTGGGCAGAAATAATCCCTGTAGTTTCTGAAAACAAAGCCCCTGTAGCAAAAACGTGAGGTTCCAGCTTATGGACTTCTGCTTGGCTTAAATATCTTAGCCCCGGAACGCCATTTTTTTGGCCTTGCTCAAAAATGCCCTGTACAGCTTTTTCTTCCTCAGCATTACGCGTAATGATTATTTTACCAATTTTCTGATGAGCTACCTTATGCTTGGCGCAGTATTCATACAGCAGCTTATTGCCCTCGACACAGAGCCTGGCCTTAAGACTGCCGGTGGGATAATACATGCCGCCGTGGATTACCTCGCTATTACGTCCTGAGGTTTCCTGCCCAAATTTTTCCCATTTTTCTAAGAGCACTACTTCCTTATCCGGGTGCAACCTGCTGACTGCCTCTGCCACAGCCAATCCTACTACACCTGCTCCTACTATTATTACATCTACTTTTTCCATGTTTTTTCCTCTTTTCAAAGGGGGCATACCTTGCCGGGATTAAGAATATTCTTCGGATCAAATACTTGCTTAATACCTCGCATTAGGCGCATATTAATGGGACCTACAGCCTGTTCCAAATACTTTACCTTACCCATGCCTATGCCATGCTCGCCGGAGATTTGTCCACCCAGTTCCATAGCCTTTTGGTAAATAGCAGACATAAATTCATCTACCTGTTTAGCAAAAACAGCCTTATCCATATCTACTGAGCAAGTATAAATATGCAAATTACCATCACCGGCATGGCCAAAATATTTGGTTGCAAAATCATATTTTTGCTTTACTGCCGCCACAAAGGCCACATACTCGGCAATCTTATTTACCGGTACTACTACATCACATTCATCCAATAATTTTGTTTGCTCCTCAATACCCTCCAAAAAGGAAGATCTAGCCGCCCAAATATCTCTCAGTCTATTGGGCGAATCAGCTACCAAAACATCTAGTGCGGCATTTTCCAATAAAAACTCTGCTGCCTTTTCTACCAATTCATCCAGCTGATCCTTGTTGTCACCATCAAAGGTTATTAACAGATAGGCACCTACTGCCTTACCCTCAATTTCTTTAGGGAAGGTTTCTTTACCCAGATATTCTTCAGAAGAAATCAAAATTTCCTTTTCAAAGAACTCCACAGCCTGCGGCTTATAGCCTTGCATAAGCAGCTTAGGCACCGTGGAGATACAAGCTTGCAAATCCTCAAAGGGCGCCATTAGACTGACGGTTTCCTTAGGAGCAGGTATCAGCTTTAAAACCATTTCCGTAATAATTCCCAAGGTGCCCTCGGACCCACAGATAAGATTGGTCAGACTATAGCCTGAGCTGGTCTTGGAAACCGCGCCGCCAAATTTGGCGATTTCGCCGGTTGGCAAAACCACCGTCAAGGCTCTGATATAATCACGAGTACAACCATATTTTACTGCCCTCATACCACCGGCATTGGTAGAAACGTTACCACCTAAGGTAGCCAGCTTTTCACCCGGATCAGGAGGATACATACAACCATGGGTTAAAGCATCGTCAGACAATTGTTGCAGAAGAACGCCCGGCTGCACTGTAACTACAAAATTTTCTAAATCATAATTTAAAATCTTATTCATCTTCATGGTACAAAGCACAATGCCGCCACAAATAGGCGTACAGCCACCGGCCAGACCGGTGCCTGCACCCCTGGTAGTAACTGGTATATTGTTTTCGTAGCACAGCTTCATGATAGCAGCTACCTCTTCCGTGGAGCGCACATCAATGGATGCTTCCGGCATTCTTGTGCCATATACAGGCATCTCGTCCTTAGCATAGTCCGGATTAACATCTTCTCCCTGCATGACCCTATGGGGTGCTATTTTTTCCAGCCGGGCAATCAGTTCCGGTGTTACAGGATTATATTGACTCATGGTATTTTCTCCCTCTCATTTGTCTCTAGAAATAGAATTTGGCTATAACTATTACCATTATAACACATTAGTATTTTTTCACCCTCACTAAATACTAAATATCAATTTTAAGATTATTTTTACTACTTTTTCCATTTTAGTTAGCATAAACTAACATTATTTGCTATAATAGCTTTAATAATAGGAAAGGACGAACAAAATGACGCTTGATCAATGGCCTTTAAACAAAGAAGCAACTATCTTAGCCGTAGGTGGCGAAGGCGCTCTCCGCTGTCGTCTCTTAGACATGGGAATCATACCGCAATCCAAGGTCATCATCCGTAAAGTAGCGCCTATGGGTGATCCTATAGAAATCAGGATTCGTGGTTATGAATTGACCCTGCGACTAGAAGATGCCAAGAAGATAACTGTTTGTGAAAGTGTGGAAAAATAATGATTTTTGCTCTCGTTGGCAACCAAAATAGCGGTAAAACAACCTTCTTTAACTGCCTAACAGGCTCTAATCAGCATGTAGGCAACTTCCCAGGTGTTACCGTTGATCAAAAAATAGGTAAAATAAGAAATGTTGACGATGCCTCTGTGGTTGATTTACCCGGCATCTATTCCATTCGGCCTTATACCGAGGAAGAAATCGTAACACGTGATTTCATTCTTAAGCAAAAACCAGATGGCATCATTAATATCGTTGATGCCACTAATATTGAACGCAATCTTTATCTTACCCTGCAGCTTTTGGAAATGCATATTCCTATGGTTATAGCCCTGAATATGATGGATGAAGTAAGAAATAACGGCGGTACCATTAATACAGCCAAGATGTCAGAGCTGTTAGGCGTGCCCATTATTCCCATCAGTGCTGTCAAGGATGAAGGTACTCAGGATGTTGTCGAAGCAGCTTTAAAAGTAGCCGGTGATAAGATTTATCCCCAGGTTTACGACTTCTGCCCCAGTGGTCCTGTCCATCGTTGTGTCCACGCTGTTACCCACAATATTGAAGACCACGCTGAACGCATTGGCGTATTTCCCAGATTTTGTGCCACCAAGCTTATCGAGGGTGACTCGGCTCTGGCTCATGTCCTAAAGCTGGACCAAAATGAATTAGAACTAATTGAGCACAGCATCGTGGAAATGGAAACTGAGCGTGGCTTGGATCGCAATGCTGCCTTAGCAGATATGCGTTACAATTTTATTGACCAGGTTTGCGCAGAAACAGTGGTAAAATGCCAGGAAAGCAAGGAACATATCCGGAGCACAAGGATTGACGATGTCCTGACCAATAAATATTTGGCACTCCCCTTGTTTGTCCTGATTATGTGTACGACCTTTTATCTCACGTTTGGCGTTATCGGTGCTGCTCTTAGTGACCTGCTGGCCGCTGCCATCGAAGGCTTAACCCAATATGTATCTACAGGCTTGACTGATTATGGTTTAAATCCTGTGGTACACAGTCTGGTAATCGACGGCATTTTTGCCGGAGTCGGTAGTATCTTAAGCTTTCTGCCTATCATAGTCGTGCTGTTTTTCTTTCTTTCGGTTTTGGAGGACACCGGCTATATGGCCAGGGTAGCTTTCGTTATGGACAAGCTTTTAAGAAAAATAGGCTTGTCCGGTCGTAGCATTGTGCCCATGCTAATTGGCTTTGGTTGTTCTGTCCCTGCTGTCATGGCCTGTCGTACCCTGGCCTCCGAACGGGATCGTCGCCTGACCATCATGTTGGTTCCCTTTATGAGCTGCAGTGCCAAAATTCCTATTTATGCTATTTTCTCGGCAGCCTTTTTCCCCAAATATGCACCTTTCGTAATGACTGCCTTGTATTTTACCGGCATCATTGTTGGTATCCTGGTAGCATTAGTCTTAAAGGCCACTATTTTCAAAGGTAATCCTGTCCCCTTCGTTATGGAATTGCCCAATTATCGCATGCCCTCCATAAAAACAGTAGCTATGCTGATTTGGGAAAAAGCCAGAGATTTTCTGGAAAGAGCCTTCACCGTTATTTTCCTTGCTACAATCATTATCTGGTTCTTACAAACCTTTGACTTAAAATTAAACGTAGTAACAGATGCCAGCAATAGTCTTTTGGCAATTATCGGTAAACACGTGGTGCCTATTTTTGCCCCCTTGGGTTTTGGCTCCTGGCCGATTGCCACTGCCTTAATTTCCGGCTTTACCGCCAAAGAAGCTGTTATCAGTACCTTGGGTGTATTAACCAAAACAGGTACCGGTGATTTGGCCAATGCCCTGGGCAACATGTTCACGCCCTTATCAGCACTCAGCTTTCTTGTCTTTACCTTACTCTACACCCCCTGTGTAGCAACTATTGCAGTAATCAAGAAAGAACTCCACTCCACTATAAAAGCCTTGGGAGTAGTTGTTTTCCAATGCTTAATAGCTTGGCTTTTGGCCTTTCTGGCCTTTCAGGTTGGAAAATTATTCTTTTAAGCTTAGACAGCAAAAAAGAGCAGACGATAATATCGCCTGCTCTTTTATTTTTTACAAGATATTTCTCATAAAGCTTGCATATACCCCTCTGGCATTGATAGCATCGTACAGCTCTCTTCTTCGTTTACGAATTTCGTCATAAACAATATGGTTAGCCGCATTAGGAGTGTACACCTGTCCATCGGTGCCCACAAACTTCTTGTAGGCTTCTTCGTAGTTCTTATAAATTCCCAAAGAAACCGCAGCCGTCATTGCCGCTCCTATAGAAGTTGCTTCACTATTGGCCTTTCTTACCACCGGACGATAAGAAACATCGGCCTGAATCTGATTAAACAAGGCGGATTTGGTCATTCCGCCGGCCACGCTTATTTGCTCCAAGTTTCCTATCATATCTTCAATCAGGGAAATATTATCGGCAATTTCCATGGCAATGCCTTCAATGATTGCTCTGGCTAGGTCACCGCGTTGGGTTCCCAGAGAAAGATTAAAGAACAGCCCTTTGGCCATAGGGTTCCAATTGGGTGCAGCACTGCCTTCAAAGTGGGGCAGAAGAACAACGCCATGAGCACCCACTCCGGCAGCCTCCACTTCTTTATTGATCATCTCAAAGGTAATATCCTTACCCTGATAAAATTGTTCCTTGAACCAGCGGTAAATAGCACCACTATTAAAAATACCTGCTTCCGAAATCCACTTGCCCGGTACAGCGGAAGCACTGCAAAGCACTCTGCATTTTTTATCAAAGGCCACCTTATTAGAATGTACTATCAGGAAAGAACCTGTGCCTGTATTGGCCTCTGCCTTGCCCTTGCTTAGAACATTCAGGGCCAAAGCTGCATTCTGTTGGTCGCCTCCGGCCATTAGCACAGGCACTCCTTCCGGCAGTCCTGTTTTCTTGGCATAGGCAGAGGTAAGACCCCCGGCCAGAGAACTAGGTGGACATAATTCACAAAGCTTATTTTTATCAACACCGGAAACAGCTATCATTTCCTTGCTCCACTCAAAGTTTTTAATATTCATGAGCATGGTGCGAGCTGCCTGGGTCCAATCCGTCTTAAAGTTACCCGTTAATAAATAAATGATATAATCCTGCACACCGATTAACTTATAAGCTTTCTTATAAATATCCGGGTGATTTTGCTTAAACCACATCATCTTTGGCAAGGAAAAATAAGGATTGGCTCGCAAGCCTGTTTTGCGATAAATGTTCTGCAGTCTCATATTATCTATTAGCTGCTCACACATATCTACACTCCGTTTATCCTGCCAGGTAACAGCATTATGCAAGGTTGTACCATCTTTAGCAATCGGAATGACACTGGCCCGTTGCGAAGTTACTGAAACAGCTTCCACGGACAAATGTTTTTCCTTGGCGAATTTACCGGCCTCCGTCATAACCTTGGCCAGTCCCTCCACCCAATCCTTTGTATCCTGTTCCACCAGACCCTCCGGTCCGATAATGGTATGGTATTCAAAAGCAGACGTAAACAAAGATTTTCCTGTCACATCATAAATTATGGCTCTGATACTCATAGTACCTACATCTATAGTTAAAATATTTTCCATTTAGTGTTTTTCCTTCCTTTCAGCAGCAACGAGTTCAAGAAAAAAGCTGCCGCCTTAGGTTTCCCTTAGGCAGCAGCCTTGGAGCTGTTACGTAGCAAACCCGCAGGTTTGAAAATTATGAAGCTTAGAACAAGCCGGGTAGAGATCCGCTCAGGGCACTGATAATCAAAAGCACGATTAAAGCAGTGACACCGGAAACGGTACCGCCGGCAGACCAAACCTGCATAGTCTGTTTAACACTAAATTTACTAAATCTATTAACTACCCAGAAACCGGAATCATTAGGCAAGGACAAGCCAATACCGCCGGCGCAAATAGCCAGTGCTACCAGTACAGGAGAAACATTGGGAAGACTTGCCATAACAGGAGCAAAAATAGCCGAAGTGGTTACCAAGGCTACTGTTGTAGAACCCTGGGCTGCTCTCAGTACCTGGCTGATAATGAAAGCGGAAATAATGATGGCCATCCCTGCACCACCTGTCAGACCGGACATAGCGGCTACCAATTGCTTGCCAATGCCTGTATCGTTAATAATTTTACCAAAGGCACCGCCGGCACCGGTAATAGCCAAAATAATACCGGATTGGTTGCACGCATCAGAAATGATATCATTAAAGCTTTGTTTCAGATAACCTTTTAACATAACAAAAGCTACTAAAACACCAATCAACAAAGCAATATTCTTGTTACCTAAGAAATTGAATACTACATAGGCAGCAGATTTTTTATCAAACATCATGGAAGCAATAGTACCAAACAAGATAATAACGATAGGCAGGAAAATCAAGAAAATGCCTAAACCGCCGGAGGGCAGATTAGCATCAGTTGCAGGAGCCTCTTCGCTAACATCATCAAAAGCATTAGCAAAATCATTCTTGTATTCTTCCTTGGCGCCTAAGAACTTACCATACAACACACCACCTACAATGGCAGCAGGCAAGCTGACAATAATACTATAAAGTAGGAACCAACCGATATTAACCTTCATGGTAGCAGCAACGGCGATAGGGCCGGGAGTAGGAATAACCATGGCATGCGTGGTAATCAAGCCTACTGCCAAAGCGGTAACCAAGCTCACAAAAGGTACTTTACCTCTTCTGGACAGGGTCTTAACCAGGTTGATTAAAATAACGAAAGCTGCATCAAAGAAAACAGGAATAGATACAATATAGCCTGTTAAAGCAATAGCCAACGGAGTATTTTGTTGACCGGTCACTCTTAACATCAGGTTGGCAATTTGCCCGGTGCAACCTGATTCATGAAGCAAAGTACCTAAAGCAACACCTAAGATAATGATGATACCAATTCCTTCCATGGTGCCACCAAAACCTTTAGCCAAACTATCGGCAATCTTCATCAGATTCATGCCGGTTAACAAACCCATAATCAAGCCACCAATAAGCAAGGACAGAAACGGATGAAGATTAAATTTAATGATAGAAACCAAAACAAAAAGCAAAGCAACCAAAAATACTAACAATAGCATGGTTAAACTCATATAAATCCCCCCTGTGTGTACTTCCTCGTTAAAGTATTTCTTGCCCTAATCACTAAGTTATTTTTTCCTGAAAAACGCAATATATTTCTTGACTACAGTTTTAACGTAATCCATTTCCTTTAGAGATACTACTGAAAAGTGCGGTTGTTCTTTAGCTAACAGCCGAGCAGTTTCTTCCACGGTGTACATGGAAATTTCAGTATTAACATTAATTTTGGCAATACCATTAGCAATAGTGTTCAGAATATCCTGTTCAGGAACACCGGAACCACCATGCAGCACCAAAGGAATGTTCAACCGCTTGTTAATCTCTTGCAGAATATCAATGCGAATGTTGGGTTTTCCCTTATACAAACCATGGACAGTTCCAACAGATACTGCCAAGGCATCTACTTTAGTAGCCTCCACAAATTTCTTAGCTGCTTCAGGATCTGTATAAGCCTGGACATCACTGGCACTGCCTTCATGAGATTTCTCACCGGCAGCCAAGCTCCCCAACTCTGCCTCTACCGATACACCGCAAGCGTGCGCTACCTTACAAATTTGTGCTGTATTGGCCACATTCTCTGCAAAAGGCAAAGCACTGCCATCATACATCACAGAACCAAAACCAGCCTTAATAGCTGTGTAGACCGTATCCATACTCTTGCAGTGATCCAAGTGCAGGCAAACAGGAATTTCCAAATCCTTGGCCAAGCTGGTTACAATGGCGCTAGCCGTTTCTACAGACATATTAGTTAAATACTTAGCGCCAAAGGCCACAATAATCGGAGTGTTTGTCTCTACCCCTGCATCAATGATACCCTTAAACGTTTCAAAATTATAAGCATTAAAGGAACCTACAGCATATTTCTCAGCATAAGCTTTTTGCAAAATGCTGTTCAAATTAGTTAGCATGAGTATCAATCTCCTTAAGGAATTTTCTTCTTATTTCGTTTTTGCAAGCCAAGCCTTAAAGTCAGGATTATCCAGAACTTCTTTATTCACAATGAAGCTGGCTT
>Ga0268357_101535_pt1 | contig 14586 bp, 15 predicted proteins | sample BioMet10_FD_192466 | JGI IMG/M metagenome (GOLD analysis project Ga0268357, IMG submission 192466) | Sewage microbial communities from Oakland, California, United States - Biofuel 10 (Illumina Assembly) | ecosystem: Engineered > Wastewater > Sewage > Unclassified | place: USA: California... | reverse complement strand
CAATCTCGTCGGATAGTCGGATAGCATCTTCTTTAAATTCTTTATCATAGTTCATTTTATTAGCCTCCCAAATATATATTAGCATATTTGACGAGTTTAATGACTCTACTTAAATGATACTAGTCCAACTCTTATCCAGATACTCTTTAATAATTTTGAGTGGCACTGTGCCATCTAGTAAAATACTCATCCAGTGTCTCTTATTCATGTGGTAACCAAGAAAGAAACCTTCTGAATCAGGTATCCGCTCCATATCCTCGGCAGTAGCCTTCACATCCATGATCCAGACTCCACCCTCGCCGCGTAAGCCAATAGCTTCTTTGGACACCATCATGATAACTGCATACCACTTGCGATTGCGTCTGTGGCGCAGCACACAATAATCCGGATAACGCTTCCAGAGATATTCAGGTTCAGTATTATATTGGCGTTTTGCGTAAGAAATAATTTTTGTTTTCATGGGTTAGCTCCAAGGTAAAAGTATTAAAAAGCAGATAAGTTTCTTATAAATAATTATATACTACTGCGCTCCATCAAGCAAAGTAGTCAGCAGCCACATTTTACTACCTCAATCGCAGTAGCTATTTTTTCGTTTAATTTGCCTAAAATACAGATATACTGTAGGATATAGACAACAAAAGGATGGCCATCCTGAAAAATATGCTTTACGAAAGGATGATTGACATGAAAAAGTTTTTTGATGCAACCAGAACCACCCGTTTCTCTGTAAAAGGAAAGATTCTTGAAATCACAGGCATTACTAAAGAGATTGAAGCCAAGTATTTTAACCTAAATAAACTCTCCACCGGAGAATATTTGTGTAGCGTTCATGTCTATGGTAATTGGTCTTATATGGCAGAACAATTACGGCTGATTCAAGAACGCATAGATGACCTAATAGCCAATAACCCCAAATATACCGAAGAAAGCTTTTCTGTAGGTACAGAACTGTTCTTTAATACGGTTAGATTTTCGCTTACAAACAGCGAGACTGCAAAGAAAACGGAAAATGATGAAGCCCTAAAAAGTCTTAGCGATTTTCTCGTCTCCTTCGAACAGGAAAGTAGCTTAGACAACAAGCCTTACAGGTGGAGTGATTTAGAACTAGAAGTAGCTCTAGACTGCATGAAAGCGAGTCAACACAAAGACCACATTAGCGAAAAAAGACTCTATGAAGCAATTAACGATGCTGAAATACAAAAGAAGCACAATTACTACGGTCCCGGTAAATTCATCATTTATTCCAGTTACCAATACGATACAGAAATTCGTCGCATTTTCAGAAACAAGCGTATTTGTAAAGACTATGTTATTGAAGACTTTGACTCTCGCCTAGCTAAATCCTTAGAGAGCAATTCCCAGATTAGCGAAGAAGATGAAGCAAAATATGCTTTTCTCCTCCCTAGTCCACAAGCTCCCACTGCACTGGAAATCTTACGAAGAGAACAAAACCTAACCAGAAAAACACTAAGCGAAAAATCCGGGATCAAAATTAAAACCATAGAACAATACGAGCAAAAAATCCGCAATATCCAACACGCACCATTCGTCTTTGTGTATAAGCTGGCTAAAGCCTTAGGCTGCAACATGGAAGATATCGTTGATTAACCTAAAGTCAAGACATAAAGGTTGTCCAAAATAAAATCTAAAGAGGTGCAAAACATGATAAGCAATCATGCAATAGTCACATTTACCTTAACGATAAAAAAGGACCAATCTCTTCACGATATTGCCGAAGAATTCTTCAATGCCAATCCATACGATGCTGTTTCCGTAGAAGACTATTATGAACGCCTTCTGATTGAAGCAGAAGAACAAGATCTTTATGGTACTCATCTTGAAGAAGGAGAAAGATTCCACATTCACTTAATTCGCAAAGAAACTGTTGAAGGCGCAGTCAGATGTCCCAAATGTGGAACATTGCTAGGTAGAAACCTGCATGGTTCCATACAAATCAAATGCAAAAGATGCAAAACAGTTAGTGACCTTAAAGCCGAATAAACAATATCATAGTAGCTGGTCCATATAGATTATAGGCCAGCTACTATGATATAATTTTGGTCATGCGGAGGTAAAAATGGATAATAAAAGCCAAATAGTAAATTCTGAATTAAAAGCATTAATTGAATTTACTCAACAAAAGGCAAAGGAAAATGGCTATGATAGTGCCTTTGTCATTACTAAATTACAAAAAAATTATAGCAGCAAAGAAACCGTTGTATTCAAAGGTACCAATCATATTGCCAGTGATATGTGTATGGCAGAATGTTTATTGGCCACCATTATCAAAGAACACAATGAGTTTATTGACAGAATAATATCAGGACTAAAAGCAAGATTACGTTCTAGGAATGACTTATCATCTTTTAGCAACAATTCTAAAATCTTGCAATAAAATTCAAAAAAAGGAGCAAAAACTATGGACATAGTTACCGGAAAAGCCTGGAGTTATTTGCCTCTTGAAAAGAAGAAAGAAGATTTAAGAACAACCATTCAAGAATCAAGAGATTTATTAGAAGAATTTGAAGCGGAAATTAATGCTTTAACTGAAGATTCCAAAATTAAAAATGTTTCGCTTGACCTTATAACTGCTGTTGATATGCCTAAAGAAACATATGATATAAGAGGAATGATAAATATGCAAAGTTGTACATCTGGCGATTTAGAAAACCATTTTTATGCAGTTTGTATGTTAGCTGAAGAGTTGTCCAAAGATTACGAAATGAACACAGAAGAATTCTTAGACTTTATGAGGCAAAGAATAAATTTCTGCGAACATATGAGAAACAAAAAGAATTTGTTATAAAAATTATGTTTGAAAATATTCTGTAATTAAAAACGAACTAAACTGAGATAATCAGATTAGTTCGTTTTTGTTGTTAACTGTTCTAAAGATAACTTCACTATTTACCAGTCTTAATGTAAGTAATGAACTGAGAAGCTAAGTCACGTATTCCTTTTTCAAATGCACCACGTTTTGCCCGTAACTCACTATGATTAGAATCATCATTTTGCGTTACATTTATAATTTTCAGGATATTAGAATCATCGACTAAAAATCCCTTTATTTCAATAGAAGCTCTATTTTGTTCTACTCTCATAAATAAACCAGAAGGAACCTTTGATTTTTCCATCTGCATTGTCGGAACAACAAACAGACATTTCTTAAAGCCGGAAAATTTAACAAAGTCATGCATTACATCCTTTGTTAGCTTTCCCTCTTCAAGAGAACCTTTATTCAGCCAATATTCTTGGTATTTCGTTTGTACCGCTGTCCCCACAACGGCATTTTGCTGATTTTCAGGATTTATCTTATCCTCTACGGCATTCATAAAATCCTCGGTTTTTAAATCAGGCGTTGCAATTAGCAAACAACAGGTATCCACGTTTCGTGAATATACCCTTGGTGCTGCACTAACGCTCACTTGCAAACCAACACACATAAGCAGCGTAGCAAAAGCAACAAAAAATTTTCTCATCAAACTAATCAGCTCCCCTTTTTATATTTTATATCTTGCTTATTTTATCATAGTTTATAATATAAAAACAGAAAGCCTAAACAAGGAAAAAAGTCAATACCAAAACCAAATATTTGCCTTATTATATTTATCTTACAACGTCACACCATCATACGAAGTAATATACCAGCATTTTTACCTATGTCATTTGCAGTAGCATTTTTTACTTTTAATTTGTCTAAACCATAGATATTTTATACAATGAGAACATACAAAGGACGGCCATCCTAAACGAAATTGTTTTGAAAAGATGATTATGATGGCTATTATGAACGCCTGCTTTATGAAGCAGAAGAACAAGATCTTTATGGTACTCATCTTGAAGAAGGAGAAAAATTTCACATTCACTTAATTCGCAAAGAAACTGTTGAAGGTGCTGTTAGGTGTCCCAAATGTGGAACATTGCTAGGTCGAAACCTGCATGGTTCCATACAAATCAAATAATTTATCGTTATTCCCTAATTTTTTTCCCTTTTTCATGTTTTCTTCGATAAACACATTTGTTATATTATTAATTATATCGTACTTATATCATTAAAAATCTATGCAGCTTAAGGCTAGGCAACAGTATGATGCGTACTACTACCTAACTATAATGTTTTCATATATTATCTTTCAAATGACTAATTTTATTCTTTTCTTACTATTTGTTATAAACAAAAATATAGTGTTATTTTTCAATAAAATTCTATGTTATAATGTAAACAAATATAAATATCCCTAAAGAAGGCATATCCCCTATGAAATATTTTCTAAAAAAATGTGGTTCTCAAGAATTAGGAAGTATGGAAGCAAATCAAGGTATTCCGCAAAGAGGTCGTTACCTTTTAATTTCAATGAAGGAAGAAGTGTTGTCTTTTTTCCCGCCTCTTACTACTACACAGTTAAATGATTTTGTTTTATTACCAATAATTCCACTATACCTTGGTAAAAAAGTCTATTGCACTTATGTTTACCATAACGATAAATATCATGGTTCAACTGCTAGGCACAAACGAAATGAGCATCGAATTTATTTAAACAACACTATTACAATGTCCAATCGGCTTTTTAGACAAGATGACATCGTAATTTTTAGAGATGCAGAAATAAGAGACGGAAAAAATATTCAAAAAGTTTATTATATGGATTTAGTAAATAATCACTCTTCTCAACTTTATACCATACTAAATAATTGTATTGATAGGTATCCTATCCGTGGTGGCTTTGGTATTTATAGCCAGATAATTAATGAATTTGAGCAAAAAATAAACAATTTAAAAGATGTTTTCGCAGAAAGTCCTGAAATAGATCCCACTGTAACACAATTTGTAGAAACTCAATCCAAAACAACCACTAATATTAGCGGCCTATTTGATGCAACTACTTTTAGAGATTGGGTAATGGTAGGATATGAAAATTTATGTGCAATAACGAGAACATCAATTAGCGGCGGTGGATTTATAAACTTAGAAGCAGCCCATATAATGCCAAAAAGTCATGGTGGTTTATATTTACCCAACAATGGAATTGCTTTAAGCCAAGATTTACATTGGGCATTTGATAAAGGCTTCTTTACATTAAACGATGATTTAACAATCAAAGTACATGAAAAAGTAGACAGTCCTTATTTAAAAAGTTTAAATGGCAAGAAGATTTTTATACCAAATGATCCGTTTTTTGCTCCAAATATAGATAATATCAAATATCATAGAGAAAATGTCTATGGCTTATTTTTAACTAGTGGTAGATTGTGAGGTATTAGATTTAAATGAATGCTATTGATTTATTTGCAGGATGTGGTGGTTTATCCAAAGGTTTTATGGATGCTGGTTTTAAAATATTGTTAGGAATAGATAATGATCACGCCGCCCTTGAAACATTTAAGTTAAATCATAATGGTGCTGTAGCAGTAAATGCTGATTTATCTAACCAAAATACCTTTGATAAAATTTCTGTTCTTACAAAAGGAGAACAAATTGATGTTATAATTGCCGGTCCACCATGTCAAGGATTCTCGCTTACTGGGCCAAGACATTTCGATGACAAAAGGAATAAGCTATATTTAGCTGTGTTTAAAGCTGTAAAACACTATCAACCAAAAGGGTTTATTATTGAAAATGTTCCTGGTATGGCAACTTTATATGAAGGGAAAATCAAAGATGAAATTTTAAAAAGATTTAATTCTCTGGGTTATAATGTCATTTGCAAGATATTATGTGCCGCAGACTTTGGAGTTCCTCAAATTAGAAGACGATTAGTATTTATGGGCATACGCAAAGATATCGGTTTGCCTTCTTTTCCTTCGCCTATATTAACACAAGACAAATATATCACATGTCGACAAGCATTAAGCGACCTTCCCCCAAGAACTGATGAATTTGGTGAAGAAATAGATTCATATACAAAAAACGCCAAAACAGCTTATCAGAAATTAATGCGTAAAAATTCTAAAAAGCTGTTCAACCATGTTGCTTCCAATCATTCTGAAGTAGTGAAATATACAATATCATTAGTACCTGAGGGAGGAAATTATAAAGATTTACCTAAGGGTGTGGGCGAAAGCAGGAAGTTTCACGTTGCTTGGACTCGTTACGATGGAAATAAACCATCTAATACCATTGATACTGGTCACCGAAACCATTTCCATTACGAATATAACAGAGTTCCAACAGTTCGTGAAAATGCACGTTTACAATCTTTCCCTGACAATTTTAGATTTCTAGGAACAAGAACTGAACAAAACCGACAAGTAGGAAATGCCGTACCACCATTGTTGGGTTATTATTTAGGTCTACAGCTTAAAAAAATAATTGAAAAAAGAAAAATTAATACTATTGATTTATTTGCTGGTTGTGGTGGCTTAACAGTAGGTTTTCAGCAAGCAAAACATTTTAATACAATTGCCTGTGTTGAGTGGGAAAAGGATCCATGTAATAATCTTCAAAATTATCTTGAAAATGTTTCTAAACTAACTGATGCTAAAAAGCGTGTATTAAGATTCGATATACAACGCACAAAAGAATTGTTACAAGGATGGAATGATCTTGAATACGATCAATCAGATGGTTTAGATAAACTAGTAAATCTCTATGGTGGAAGTGTTGATTTAATAATTGGTGGTCCTCCTTGTCAAGCATATTCAATTGCCGGTAGGATTCGTGATGAAAAAGGGATGAAAGATGATTACCGTAATTATCTTTTTGAAAGTTATATAAAAATACTGCGTCATTATATGCCAAAAGCATTTATTTTTGAAAATGTGCCAGGTATGCTTAGTGCAAAACCTGGAAATGGAAAAGAATATATTGCTGATATAATACATAAAGAATTCTCTAGCGCCGGGTATGTTTTAATTGACAATCTTAAAGATGCTATCATAGATTTTACGGAATATGGAATCCCCCAAAAAAGAAAACGTGTTATCATCTTAGGACTCAACAAGAATATATATGGTATAGATGCCAAATCCATATTAAACAAATTCTATTTTGAAGAACTTCCAAAATTCAAAGTTCATATTCCCGCTACTGTATTTGATGCTATTGGAGATTTACCTTGTCTATACCCTTTAAATCAACCCGTAATAAAAGATGGTAAAAAATATTCTCATTCTCTATCTAATGTAACATCGATTAAAAATCACGAACCAAGATTTCATAGTTTAAGGGACATTCAGATTTTTAAGATGTTAGCAGAAGATAATCAACAAAAGAACAAAAAATACAAAACTGTTGATGATTTGAAAACTTTATATTTAGAAAAAACTGGTCACAAGTCAAATGTGCATAAATATCATGTTTTAGACTGGAATGAACCTAGTAATACTATTCCTGCACATCTTTTCAAAGATGGATTAAGACATATTCACCCTGATTTTAAACAAGCACGATCCATAACGGTACGTGAAGCTGCTCGTTTACAAACTTTTCCAGATGAATACGAGTTCATTTCAGGTTTAACATCCAACTATAAGATGATAGGAAATGCTGTGCCCCCACTTTTTGCAAAAGTAATCGCAGAAGCTATTTATAATTTATTGTTTAAAGATTGATTACCGTAAATAAAAACTTAACGCTTTATAATTACGAGTATTTTTAGGAGATTGTTCAAAGATGGATGTTTTAAGCAAAGAACAACGTTCAAAAAACATGAAAGCCATCAAAAGTACCAACACAAAGATTGAAATTCTGTTATGTCATGCCTTATGGAATAATGGTATAAGATACCGTAAAAATGTTAAGGATGTGCTTGGCACTCCTGATATATGTATCAAAAAATATAAATTAGCCATCTTTTGTGACGGAGATTTCTGGCATGGGAAAAATTACACTGAAAATGAATTTCAGGCTAACAAAAAGTTTTGGGACAACAAAATAAAGCATAATAAAGAACGCGATTTGGAAATTTCAATAGCTTTACGTGATCAAGGTTGGACTGTTTTGCGTTTTTGGGAAAGCGACATAAAGAGTGACATCAATAAGTGTCTCAAAGAAATAATCAACATTGTAAATAGGGCCAACACTTAACACTACTATCCCATAAACCGTGGTGTGGTTGACCCTATAACAAAAACTGTGGTCATTTTTACCTCTCCCACATCCTGTGGTTGACCTCTAACAAATGCTGTGGGCAGCCTTTAACAACATCGGTGGTCAAGCTATAACACTTTCTGTGGTTTTAGCTTGGCCACCGCTATTTTATGACAAAAATTACTCTTGCTTCGCGGCAGAATAAGCCGATCTGGTATTATATATAAATACCCTTAACCACTAAAAAGCACGGTGTTTCGCTCATCAATTTTTGAGCCACCTTTAATATAAACAAAAGCAGAGTCTAAAGATATGACCGGGACTTATTCGATTATTTCATTATTTAAAGAAAAAGTGGTTAAAGCGCAAGGATGCCTAAATTGCGTTTAACCACAGTTTTTGTTAAAGGTACCACCACAGCATTTGTTAAAGGTACTACCACCGTTTGTTTAAATGGTCTACCACAGCATTATTTACGATCCCTTTTCTTTCTATTAAAACAATCTAACTTTTCTTAAAGAAAAAGTAAAATACGCCTATTATTATGATTGGTAGCAATAAAAAACTGCTCCAAATATCTGATGTAACACAAGTAACAAAAAGTATACAACCAGAAACTTCTAACATTAATCCAAAGTGAGTATGCTCTTCGCGAAAAGCTTTCGTTAAATATACATTGATACCATATATAGAAAATATTTGTATTCCACCAGCACAATATACAGGAATCATTCCTTCTGAATATGTACCAATAAACATATATCTATAAGTATCCATAATCAAACTAATACTCTGTTTATGTTTTTTACTTACTTCATCTTATCCTTTAATAACCTTATATCTTTATTGGGCTAATCGTCATTAGGTTTCAAAAAATCTAAAATTCTGTCATAAGTAACAATCTCATAATCACAATTACATCGCGTACGTAATTGATTTTTTTCTTTATCAAGGAAGGCTTTTCTACCAATAAGAATTTTATAATATTTGTTGATTACAGTTCTGTAATCCCTTATTTCAGTGCTTGCTTTAACATGATCATCAGCATTACTGCACCTTGCAGGCCCATCAATTTTAGCTGCTAATGACTCTCTAAATTCATTATTATGGTTACTAACCCAATTACTCCACTGAGTAATTTGTCTTTCGCCTTCATTTAATTCTTTCGTCATATTTCCTATTTTAGTAAACATTTTATCTTTATGGCTTTGTGCCTCTACAAAGACAGTGTGCCATGAGCCGGAATCTGCACTAACAATTAAATAATCAACTACATATTTTGTCCCAAGCTTAAATTCTGGGAATACTTTGAAATAATTATTTGCCCAGACATTTAAAGGACGTAATAAAATCAAATTATTTTTTAAAAATACAGCTAACTCCCTTTCGTTTTTACAAACATCAAGTTGGCGTTCTAGTTCTTTATATAACCTTTTATCTTCCATTTCATGAATTGTAGACATTTTATTCTACTCCAATATTATAATCATTCCTTAATAGTGTACTTTTGCTTCATCAATCGTACCATCATCATTAAAAAATGAACACTTATAGTATCCAGCGGCATTCCAAAGTGCATCTAAAAGTTCTTTAAGTATAGATGTTTCTATATTTTCATTAATGTCGTCTACCCTTATTTGCGGCAGTTGTACCAGCTCTCTATCTATAGTATGAGGATGCGCCGTAGTCAATTGCCAATTACTTTCAGCTAAAATATACGACTGGCCATAAAGCACCTGTGCGCAAATAATGATAGGATAAGAGATTTGCAACTTCTCATAATACTTAAAAACACATTTTAATAATTCACGAAGTTCCTCAAACAAAACAACACTTGCAATATATGGTTTTTCCCCCATATATGCTGTTTCCCCTGTTGTTCCAAAATAATAACTTCTATACATTTCTATTATACCGTTATTAAATAGATATAATTGACCATTTTCTTTATCTTCCTTATTGATCGTTCCTGTTTTAACTCCATCAACAACAATTCTTTCATACCTAGCAAGCGGAAGAGAATTCATAGAACTAGCTCTTTCTGCGTTGAGAATGTCTTCGATTGTATAGTAAGCACTACCAGTTAACGCTCCCAATGGATAAGCATGAAAAATGAATGCTGGATGCTGACCATTAAATAAGTCGACAATTTCTTCTTGTATTGCCGCTAATCTTTCATCCTCATATCTTTTAAGCATTCTATTTAATTCATTGCCATAGCCAAAAGCAATTCTTAATTCATTTACATCCATAGAACTTACGCCAGTAGTTGTCCTTAAATAGAACCCACTAGAGCCTTCTGTTCTTATTCTATGTGGTTTTTGAACACTCTCCGGTACCATAATAACAAAAAATTGTTTACTTCCATCTTCGTTACTTATTAACCTGGATTCTACATTCTTTAATTGCGGTTCCGTCCTCATAGCAATGATATTTTGCAATTTTTGTTTAAAAACATCCTCGTTTGTAGGTAATACAAACCCTGTTGCTGCATATTGCTCTGCTGCATTTTTATCGTCACTAATACCAACTATTATATATCCACCATTAGTATTGGCAAATGCCGTGATTTCTTCTAAAAGCTTCTTTTTATTTTTTTCATTATCTAAATTTATTTCCCGTTTGTACTCTAATCGTTTTCCCTCTGGGATTTTTTCCTCAACCAATTCAATAATATCTTCATATGTAATTTCACTAAGTTTTTTGTTTATCATCACACACACCTTTATTCATAAAATGATAAATTGGATACTTTTCAAATTCTTTTTGTTCATCTTTGCTAAGCTTATTAATATGTTTTTTTGCTTCTTCCCGCTCATCCAATAGTAATAATGCCCCCGCTCTAATTCTATCTTCATGCGTATTAAAAATTATTTTATATAGTTTGCCTTTCTCATCTATATTAAAATCTCGTTCCCTTTTAATTATTTGCAATTTGTTAAGTTCAATAACATCAAAATCAACAGCTGTGTCATATTTTTCCAACCAACATACTATGTTCTTGGCAAGCTTTAATAAATCTTTCCTTATTACTTTACTATCATCATAAGCATTTAAAACCTTAAGTAAAAATGCAATGGTATATTCCACAACAATTTCATTAACCGTTTTTTGTCCTTTTATTGACTTAAAAATTTCTTTACAGTCAAGATTACAGCATTCCAACAGCTGTTCTTCGTTCAGAATAAAATATCGAGAAGCATTATAACTAACACTATTATTGTCTTTTAAATTTATTGTATATTTTAATTTATCACAGATGCCATTATACAATTTGTACGTCTTAGTATTATTGTATTGTAATATTGACAAATAAAATTTCAAGTTAGCAATTTTCAGAATTGCAATGGGATAATCCACATTATTTAAAGGAACAGGTTCTTTTTTAAAAAATGCTGTCATTAATACATCTAAATTTCTTTCGTCAGTATTTGTAAAATCATCCATTTGTAACTCTTCTTTGATATTAAGAATTCCAAATAGTTTTGCAACTTCTTCTAATTTTTTTAAATTGTTTTCATACCATACAATATTTAGTTTAGCCTTATCTGCTTCAGTTAAAGTATATGACGGTATGTCAATTGTGCCAATGCAAATATGACCACCTTTAGACAATGCTAGAATAAATTTTTCATCAATTATTCTTTCTGCAAGAGTTCCATGTAAAGAAAGTTTTAAACTAGTTTTGTTGTCTTTAATAAAAAAGGTTAGAAAAATACTCTTTCCAACATTAAACTGAACAGTATCTTCTTTAATTATAACTTCATATGATGAATAATATTGATAGCCATCAGCTGTAACAGATGCATGAACTTTTCTTACCGCTTGCTTCATCTGTGCACGTCCAACAGGCAATTCTATTCCATGTGGTATTTTTACATATATATAAACTTCATGTCGGAACATATAAGCAAATGGATTATCAACTTTAGCAGCTACATCTGTAAAGCCAAAGTTTAGATTTTTAAGTCTACCACTTTTTAATTGTTCTGCTACCTGTGATAAATCAGCAGTAATAGCCGCTCTCTGCTTATTCATGTTTTTAGAATAATTTAAGAAGAGATTGCTCACCTCTTGCTGATTCTTTGGAAAAGGCTTGAGCTTAACACTATTTGTTTTTGAATGGCCCGCTTTAATAATTATCCTTTTGAGATCGTATGGCAATAATGAGACATAATATATTTGCATTGCATCCGTATCAGAAGAAATATAAACAACAAAGAAGATAGTCCCACCTATAGAGAGGTAATTTTTTAAATCGTCAACAGAAATACTATATTTAATAAATTCATTATAAACTTTTTTGCTTTTATGGCCCTTTACTTGAACATAAATTAAGCATAATAAATCATCCTTGCGATGATTATTTGTTGCGGTGTTATATACCTCTATAGTACCATCCCATGAAATGGTCTTATCATTTGTATTTAAATTTGCCTTAATATAATCATTTTTATCCAACTCACGTCTAAGTTCCGTAACACTTAAATCTTCAATATTCATGTGCACTCCCTCATTTGGCACTATCTAAATCAAAGCAATAATAAATTTTACCACAAATCAATATAATACGCTTAATATTTACTTGCCGTTATTTATTTTTTTGATTTTATTCAAGTAGCGTTTAACGCCTACTTTTTCGTTAAATTTTATGGCTTTAAAAAAACAACTCTCTGCTTCATCGTATTTTTTGCAATTATAATATAGAACACCTTGCAGTTTTAAACTCATAGCTTTATAATCACTACTCATATCCGGAAAATTTCCTCTATTAAGTAAATCTTGTATTAAATTACATTTTTCTTGTGAAAAGCTCGTATTGTCTTTTAATAAGTATTCTGCCCTAAATAACGCTGTTACACCTGTAATTTCTGATTCCCACAATTTTAAATCGACAAATTCTCCATTTATTTTATATCTGTATTTATGACATGCCGTAGTAGAATTTTTATATTTCAAGATAATAACTTGATTGTCATTGGTGAATTCATACTCGTTTGCCCACCCGCTAAGTGGCGAAAACTTTAAAAGCGCTTTCTTTTCAGGTATAGAAAAAATAAACATATAGTTCCTAGAGTTTTCATCATCAGAGTTCGCTGTTTGGCAACAGCAAAAATTTCCATCATTACTGATGCCAATGCTAAACACATTTGACTTTAATTTATACTCGAATAAAGCATTTCCATTGCTGTCATACACATATAATGTACAACCATAAAAACTTCTCATTTTAGGTGGACATGTAAAAAGTGCTGTTCCATTATTTGATATGCAGACTGTGTTAATGCCTTCAATAGTTTTATCACAAGAATACAACACTTTAGATTTTGTAAAAGCAACAATTCTTTTTTCATAGCCATCATATGCAAAAAAATAACAATTATTGGGAGAAGATTTATAAATTCCGTTAAATTTTCCTATTTGGACAGTATTATACTCTTCAAATTTTATTTCATCTTTCATATTACTTTCATGTTTTAAGTTTTTATCGAGAAACTGCAAAAGAATATTAGAAAAAATAGACATAAAGACATCCCTCACAAAAAACAATCTAAAAAATTATGCTCAATTTTTTCCGCTACTTTAACCATGTCAATAATTTCATCATAAGTTTTGTTGAAATTTCTTCTAAGTACTTATATAACAGCATAGATACTATTCAAATGATATTACGAGACAAGATTTTCTTTCCATTTTTTAGGAGTTGTATCAATACGTTCCAACCATTTTGTTGAATTTTGAACTGTGCTTAAATCAGTACATGAGTCAAAGAAATATTTCAAATTGCAAAGAGTAAATTGTTTACCACTAACAAGCATTCCTTTAATCGTTTTTTTATTGATTGTAATTGTCCTATCGTCAATGGAATAATTTTTTGTGGAGTTGCTTCATAACTATACGTCACAGAATTATAAAATGTATTTACTATATCAACATAAATAGCTGATGCAACAAACAATAGTCTGGCTTATCCTCATTCTTTATTTCAAATTGTTTTAAATGTCTCATAACAGGCTGTCCCTCATTAAGCAATTAATCTCTGCGCCTAAGCATTGTAACTTCACAAGTTGCAACAAAGTTATTATGTTGGTTCATCGTCATCCCCTACAAGTGTATTGGGCTTAATCAAAATAGAATCATTAATAATGTCCATAGCTATATTTGTCCATCGTTCTAATTCTATTAGGCATCTTTTACTAATGAGCAGTTTTTCTCTTTTCGAAAATATTTTGTCTATAAATCATTGCTCGCTAAGTAATCAACATATTGCTTTCTTCCTTACTCCCCACTCAACCTCTCCACGATCTCCCAATCTGCCGGAGCCCATTCCAATGTGGTTATCTTGCTTGGCTCCATCCACTTAAAATCAATATGCTCTTTCATAACAAAATCAGGCTTTTCCATATAACACTTGAAGGTATACAGTGTTATGGAAAAGTCTGGATATTCATAGTTAATGGTCATAAAGCTGTCGCTTTCTTTAATAGCGACCTTTATGGCCATTTCTTCTCTTAATTCTCTTTCTAGGGCAGCGTGCTTAGTTTCCCCTTGTTCAA
>Ga0268357_101533_pt1 | contig 14635 bp, 5 predicted proteins | sample BioMet10_FD_192466 | JGI IMG/M metagenome (GOLD analysis project Ga0268357, IMG submission 192466) | Sewage microbial communities from Oakland, California, United States - Biofuel 10 (Illumina Assembly) | ecosystem: Engineered > Wastewater > Sewage > Unclassified | place: USA: California... | reverse complement strand
TTTATAATCTTCGAACGAAGCCGGTGATTGAAAAGCATTCTGCCGCATAGCTTTATAAGCTGTTTCAATATCGAAGCCTTTTATGCCTTTTATATAAGCATCTCCAATAACCGAAATGCAGTGATCGCCTATCATGGCTGCCGTGTAACTGTTCCAACAAGGGAAAATGGGTAGCCAACCACCTTGCTTATATTTTTCAACTAACGACTGCACCATCTCCCCTTCTCTTTTAGTATCAATGATTGTCAGCAATGGATGCAAAGCCCGATAGGTATCCCACATACTGTAATCGTCATAATAATCACCTGTTTTTGTCTGACGAATAGGAGTACCTTTGGAAAAAGAAGGATAACGCCCATCAACATCATTAAAAACACGAGGCAGAAACGAAGTACGATACAAAGCTCCGTAGAATTTTTCTTTTTCTTTCTTACTTTCCCCTTCCACTTTCAATTTAGAAAGTTGATTTTCCCAGCACTTTTCAAGTTGTTTGCGGGTTTGATCAAAGTTCCAATGAGGTATCTCTTTATCAAGGTTCTTCAAAGCACCTTCCATCTCAGTAAAAGAAGATGCAGCTTTCACCAGCACTCTCTCGTGAGCAGCAACCTTGAATCCCACAAAAGCGCCTATATTATTTTGTTTTCCTATTGATTTCTGTTTTAAATATACCTGGTTTCCCTGGCAAACACCATACGTTGATGGTTCTTTTTCAAAGCGCACTACAAAATAGCCGCTGAATCCGGTGGGTTCTCCCCACCCTTGATAAATACGATGAGCCGGATTGTATCCCCGAATCTCATGTTTTTTTAAATCGATTTCAATATACCCCTCTCCTTCATCACTGTTTGGATTGACCACCAGATAGGCCATACCCTCTTCATCATAAGTAAAACGAAACAAAGCAGAACGAGATTGGGCGGTCATTTCTGCCTGTGTGTGATAATCTTCCAGATAAACTGAATAATAAGACGGAGTGGCAATTTCTTTTTCATGAGAAAAAGCAGAAGCTCTTTCTTCAGGAGTCGTTTTCAGATTGCCTACTACTGTCATCAAAGTCATACTACCATAATCTTGTGTACATCCTCCCACAATCCAGTGTGAATTGCGAAATCCTTGCAACTTATTATCTCTGTAGTAATAAGGAGCAATGCATTTACGTTCAGTATCCTGTGTCTGTGGTGTCCAGAAGTTCATACCATGAGGTACTAATACAGCGGGTAAAGTCTGACCGTATTCTTCGGAATGTTTTCCGAAAGTTCCGGCAGAGACTGTTGTATTAGCGGCAGTACCCACACGTGTATCTATATATTGTTGCAGCAGAATTTGAGCCTCGGCTACACTGAAACGACATAAAAAACACAGTAAAAAAATATATAAACTCCTCATAATTGATTAAAGGTAAAAAGAGAAATAAAAAAAGGGAGAAGGCATAATATCTTTCAATTATAAACCAATAAGAAATTTATAATAAGCCTTCTCCCCATAAGATCAGCCCTATGGCCTGACCTTAATTGTTAGTATCCAGTATTTTGTTTCCAATTGGTATTGGAATTCATAACACCTCTAGGAATTGGAAATATACGACGCCATTTCTGAGTCTTGGCAGCTGGATTTACAACATGTTTCAATCCCCAATCATTTTCGAATTGACCAAAACGGATCAAGTCATTGCGACGCCACATCTCACTAAAGAACTCACGTCCACGTTCGTCAAGAATATCTTGCAAAGTAGGAGCTGCTGTTATTGTAGGAGCTTTTACATAACTGCGAATCTGATTGAACAAACTCATAGGAGTATCGCCGTTGGTAGCTGTTGCACCGCGAAGAATAGCTTCAGCCTTCATCAGCAGAATATCTGCATAACGGAAAATAGGCACATCGTTACTTTGGTTACGGCTATAGGTGTCATAATCAGCAGCCTGAATACCCCACTTGATACAACGGTAACCCTGATTCCAACCATTAAAATCATCACCTACATTCATAGAGGCATCACCCGGTATAAGTAAAGTAACATTTTTGGTGAGCACTACTCGCTTCCCATTATTAAACATGTAAGGCGTTGTGGTTTTAGCAAAGGTTGAAATATTATAAGTATAAAGCGAATCTTTCAAAATGATATCATTACGTTCGTCTCCTTTCAGAGAGAAGCGATCGGCCGCTTCAGGTGTAATTGTAAAAATACCACCGGCATTCTTTGAAATTGATATGCCAAACAAACCAGTACCACTTCCTCCATCATTATTGAATTTAGGCCAGTATTGGAATCGGGCGTATGTCATCCCTTGTGCTGTTGCATTATCATAAGGCATTGCATAGATAAAATCCTTAATCTGGTAACCATTATTCGGCATGAATTTCTTGCGATAACTATCGCTCAGATCAAACTTACGGCTATTAATTATATCATCACAGTATTTCACTGCATCATTAAGTTTGGAGTTTGCCAAAGTGGGCTCATAATTAGCAACATCACCGCAAGTGTAAACGCCCCAGTTTAGATACAGTTTTACAAGAAGAGCCTTAGCCATCCATTTAGTCGGTTTTCCATAAGTTGAAGCATCAACATTTTCAGACAAGCCGCCTGAATTAATGGCACGAAGTAGATCATCCTCTATAAAGGCTGCTACATCAGCACGTGGAGAACGATCAATTGCCTCATTAGCTCCAACAACATGATTCAAAATAGGCGCATCGCCAAACATATCCATAAAAATGAAATGATAGAAAGCACGCATTGTCAAGGCTTTTGCGATAGATTCATCTGTTGCATTGTCGCCTCCAAGGTCTAAAATAGCCCGATTACACTTGGTAATGGCTCCAGTGATATCACCAAGCCAATCGACATGTGCATCATCCGGATTAGTCATGTGAAGCGTAGAATGAACATAATTACCGCCGTCATACCAGTTACCACCATAAGTAACTGCCGTAAATTCATCAGAAGACAACCATACTGCTTCAGTAAAACGACGTCCCAAACAGCCACGGAAACCATAGTATAAATCCGCCATCTTTGCCTCGGTTGCAATTTCGGAATTCGGATAAGAAGTATAGGTAGACTTGACATCTACATCCAAATTGGTACAGGCCGTTGCTGATGATAACAGCAAACCTGCAAATAAGGTATTTTTAATATATTTTTTCATTGTAAGTTCAATTTTTAGATGATTAGAAATTAACATTTACACCTAGCATTAATGTACGAGTACGAGGATAATAATTAGTACGTCTATCTATTCCCGGTTCCAAGCCTCCTAGATTAATTTCAGGATCACGACCAGAATAGCCAGTAATTGTAAATAAGTTATTGCAGGTTGCATATACCTTAAGTGAATTAGCCCAATTACCCAACTTCCCAAATGAATAACCTAAAGAAAGAGTTGACAAACGGAAATAATCACCATTTTCCAACCAACGATCTGAAGGAGCTTGTGACTGAACATCTGTTGCTTTTTGGTTTGTAGCTACTGATTTCAGTACATTTCTGCCTTCGGTAACGAAGCTTACATTACTATATTGTTCGTTAGTTGCATTATAAATCTTATTGCCAAAAACTCCTGTAAAAAACAAATCCAAACTCCAATTCTTATATTTGAAGTTGTTTGTCCAACCAAAATTTAACTTAGGCTGAGCACAACCTGTAATGGTACGGTCCGTATCAACCGGGTCTTTTGTAGTTTCGCCGGTGCGTTCACCAGTTTTCGGATCATGTTTGTAGAATACTGATACGCCGTCTGAGTTATAACCAGCCCATTCATAAGTATAGAACGTTCCAAGTGGATGACCTTCCATAATACGCTCTACTTGTGCGTTTGAAGAATAACCTGCAATTTCCGGATCACCTGTCGCAATATAATCTACAGAATAATCACTATTGGAAATACTTTTCACGTTATTTTTGTTGTGTGAAAGGTTCAAGCTTGTTTCCCAAGTGAAGTTCTTTGTTCTGATAGGGGTAGCATTGATTGTAAATTCAATACCGCTATTGTCAATATCACCTACATTTGCATACATCGAACCATAAGGATAACGGTTTGTTGATACATTATATGAATAAATCAAATCGCTTGTACGCTTATCATAATATTCGATTGTACCACCTAGACGCCCCCCAAAGAAACTAAAATCAAGACCTACATTGAGCATTGCAGTTCGTTCCCATTTCAAATCAGGATTTGCATTTGACTGAGCAGCTATTGTACGATAAAGACTGGAATTTCCATTAGCGTTTGTATAGGTAAACCACCCGGAAGGACCATAAGTCTGAATTGCCTGGAAAGCGCCAAATCCCAAAGAGTTACCGCTGACACCATAACCTACACGGAATTTCAAATCATCAAATACATTCAAATCTTTGATGAATTTCTCTTCACTCATACGCCATGCAAGAGATGCAGAAGGGAATGTTCCCCAACGATTATTTTTACCGAAAGCCGAAGAGCCATCACGACGCATAGTAGCCTGAAGCATGTATTTACTATTGTATGAATAATTCAAACGACTATAGAAAGAAATCATACGGAGAGTTTCCAATCCATAACCCGAAATACCACTCATATCCATTTTGTTAGCGAAAGCAAGGTTATAGTATGAAGTAGCATTGCTATAAAAATCATAAACATTAAGGCCAAAGCCATCGTTATTGTCCGATTGCTCATAAGAATAACCGGCCATTAAACCTAATTTATGAACATTAGCAAATGTATGATCATAATTGAAATAGGTTTCCAGAACTTTCTTTTTATTTTCAACAGTTCCACGGTAAGCATTTCCATTAGTATTAACAATCTGAGACTGTATAGAATTGTAATTATTATAGTTGATTTGCTCGTTTTCATAAGAAAGGTTCAAGTTCCAAACTAAATCCTTATTGATTTGTAGAGTGGCCTTACCCGTTCCCTGAAGATCTTTCTTAATCGTTTCATAACTGTCCTCATAGATCATGGATAGTGGGTTGAAATATTGATTTACCGATGTGTAATTATACCACGAACCATCTTCATTTTTTGTAGGAAGTAAGGGTGAATAATAGTTCATTGCATCAAAAACACTCTGACCGTCTTTACTTGATGAAACATTCTTACCTTTACTCTGTGCTGCATTAATATTGAAAGCCAAAGTCAAACGATCATTCAAACATTTTGTCTGTGCATTAGCACGACCTGAAATACGCTCAAAATCAGTACCAAGCACAATACCTTCTTTACTCAAATAGCTCAAGCTGGCATTGTAACTGGAACGTTCGTTTCCTCCGTTAATAGAAACATTATGATTATGGCTGACTGCTGTACGAAGCACTTCATCATTCCAATTCGTATTGTTACCTTTGTCATTAGGAAGTGTAATATGGTTAGCTGATGCATAAGAATGCAAATCACTGGCTGACATCATATCAAGACGTTTGGCAATGTTATCAAATCCAACATAACCACTGTATGAAACAGTTGAACGATCAGTTTTGCTTCCTTTCTTTGTTGTGATAACAATCACACCATTGGCTGCTTTAGAGCCGTAAATAGCAGTCGCAGATGCGTCACGAAGCACATCAATTGATTCAATGTCCTCTGGAGCTATAAGATTCAAAGACATACCAGGAATACCGTCAACAACATAATAGGGTTCCATCGCTTCACCTGTACGCAGAGAAGATGCACCACGAAGAGAGATAGAAGCTGTTCCTGATGTTGGGTCACTGCTCTGAACGATAGTTAATCCAGGAACCTTGCCTTGCAACAACTGTCCGGGATCGGTATACACACCGGTATTCAGTTTGTCAGCTTTCACTGTAGTAATAGAACTAGTGACATCCTTACGGCTCATACTGCCGTAGCCTACAACAACGACTTCATTCAAAGTCTTGCTGTCTTCTTTCATTGTTACATTAATAACTTTTTGATTAGCCACCTTAATGTCTTGGGATGTAAAACCAATATAGGTGAATAAGAGAGTACTTCCTGTAGAAGCTGAAATGGAATACTTTCCATCAAGATCCGTAACGGTTCCTGTAGTAGTCCCCTTTACCAGGACATTAACACCAATCAGTGGTTCGCCTTTAATGTCGACCACTTTTCCAGTAATACTACTCTTTTGAGCAAATACTGAAATGCTACTCATCAAGAAGATGAAAAAACATGCTAAATGTGTTTTGCGCATAATTACAAACTTAGGTTAATTAATAAATTTTTCGGCGGTAAAGGTATAATCCATACCGCCGAACAGAGATGAAAATCGGAAAATAAAGGATGAAAAATGATCAGATCTCTGTATTTAACTAAATCTAAGAATCTTAGCCTTCCAAAGATGCACTAGGCAATACTCCGTATTTTTTAAAATAGCACTGACTGAAATATTTTGGATCGTTAAAGCCCACCTCATAAGCTATTTCAGAAACATTCATATTCTTGCTTACCTTATTGATGAGAACAAGTTCGTACGCCTTTTTCAAACGATAATTTCCAATAAACTTAGCAGTAGAGGTTCCAACCAGATTCTGCAATTTCTGGTTAAGCAAGGTTTTGCTTATTCCCATAGCCTCGGCAAAGGTATTCACATCAAAATCCGGGTCTTTGTATTTTTCTTCAACTAAACACATCACATTATTCAGGAACTTACTGTCGCGTGACTCTTCATCAATACGTAAGGTTAATGGATCCATCTGTGCGTCAAACTGCAACTGAGCAGCCTTACGGGTATTGAAGATATTATGTATACGAACCAACAACAGTTCTTCATTAAATGGTTTCTGCAAATACTCATCTACCCCAATACGCAAGCTCTCCAAACGAGCTTCGTCTGAGACTTTGGCAGTAAGCATTAATATTGGTATATGCGAGATAGATAAATCCTCTTTTACCTTTTTGGACAGTTCAATGCCATCCATTACAGGCATCATCAGATCACTTACAATAAAATCGATAGCTTTCATTTTTAGCAAATCCAATGCTTTGGCTCCATCTTCCGCTTCCAGTACATTATATTCAGAAAGCAGAATTGAACGAACATAAACCCGCATATCGGGATTATCATCTACAATCAATATTGTTTTCTTCAGTTTATCAATTTCATTTTCAGTCTGCTCTGTATTTACCGCCGCTTCTACATTCTGATCATTTGTAACAATTAGTTGCGGCACTTCTTCTACAGCCTGGTCCTGACAAGCCACCATTGGCATCAATATCCTGATAGCAACTCCTGCACGATGATTATTCCGCGCATAAATGCGTCCCCCATGTTCGTTTACAATCCGTTTACAAAGATACAAGCCTATACCTGTGCCGCTCTGTCCGTATATATGAAACTTCATATTCTTACGCGACTGATAAAAGCGGTCGAATATCTTATCCAAATCTTCTTTCAGTACACCCACGCCAGTATCTGATATAGACAGATAGATATTATTCTGCCCTTTTATATCAAGATAAGAATAAACATAAAGATTAACCCGTCCTCCGTTAGGTGTAAATTTAATGGCATTTGAGAGTAAATTTACCAGAACTTTTCTCATCCAATCTTCATCATACTGGTAAAAAGTGTCTTTTGTACGAATAATGCAACGCACTTCAATTTGTCTCTCTTTGGCAAAAGCTTCAAAGGGAATCACTACATTTTGAATAAAAGTGAGTAAATCGTTCCGTTTCTTTGTAATCATAATACGTCCCGATTCTACCTTACGAAAATCCAGCAACTGGTTAACAAGGGATAACAATGACTTTGAATTTCGCTCCGCCAGATTTAGTTGTTCCAACACATCCGGATTGTTGCTTAGCTTCAAAGCACGGTTTATCGGTCCGAGAATCAATGAAATCGGAGTTCGGAACTCATGAGTGATATTTGTAAAAAATGAGATTTTATCGGCTGTTATTTCCTGAACTCGTTTGGAAAGTTCCAGCAATTGTTTCTTCTGTTGTGTCAGCAAATCATTCTGTTGTGAAAGAACTGACATTTTGTCCTCTAATTCCAGTGTACGCTCTTTTACTTTCTGTGTCAAAATCCGTTTCTGCTCCTTATAGGTAGAAATACGCCACTGTAACCAATAGAAAACAGCAAATGCTACAATTAAAAGCATTAATGTGAAAAACCACCACGTTTTATAAAAGAAAGGCGACACCACAATAGAGAGCTCCGTTATCTGACTGTCACTCATATTCAGTGGATTCTGTACTTTTACCTGAAATGTATAATGCCCCGATCTCAAGTTTGTATAACTTGCAAAATGGCGTTTTGAGTCACACTCGATCCATTTATCATCGAATCCTTTTAGCCTATAGTAATATTTCAGTTTGCCGGCATTCTCATAATCCAGAGCAGAGAACTCCAATGAGAATGATTTATCACGTTCATGAAGATACACTTCTTTAGCCCAGGATATGCTTTTATCCAGATAATTATTTCCACCTTGCATTATATCATTACCAAGTACAGAAAGACGAGTAAAAATCACTCTGTTCTCATGTTTCTTATAAATAGCGTGAACCCCGTTCAGTCCCACCATACCATCCAGACCTCCAAAATAAAGAGTTCCATCTTTTGTTCTGCAGTAACCATTCCAATAATACTGGTCAGACAACAAGCCGTCCTTCTGATAGTAATTAGCAAAGCTTCTCGACTTTCGTGTATAACAGGAAAGCCCATTATTTGTGCTAAACCAAAGGCGATGTTGCTTATCTTCTGCTATTCCAAAGATTGTATTATCACACAAACCATTCCGGATAGTCAGGTTAGTAAACTTATAAGGATATTCTCCGGTTCCTTCCAACCGATAAACTCCATAACCGTTACTGCCAAGCCAAATGGTTCCATCGGAAGCTTCAAAGATGCAGCATATCTTTTCAATCAGCCTACTCTGCGGGTTATCCAGCTTATATTCCATGTAATGATAACGTACATTTCTGCGGTTCTTGGCAAACGAATATAGATCAATGATGATCAACCCATGATGCGTTCCAATCCATAGCCGTTGTTTACGATCAATAAGCATATTTACCAACGAATTATTGGGTAGGCGGTCTGATGGCAATACAATATTAGTGAATGAATTCCGGTTCAGATCGTAAAAACATAATCCTTCAGCAGTACCTATCCACATACCGTCGTTCAGCTTGTCAAAACAAAGCGAACCTACATAATTACTTCGTATATAACTATTTTTAGTATTAAAATGAACAAATGAAGGACTGGGGGCATTATTCAGACTGGCACGGTTTATTCCACCTCCCCAGGTAGCAACCCAAAGCTGGTTACGGTTATCCTGCGTAATAGCATACACAGAATTATGACTCAGACTATTATCATTTGCTGACTGATGGCGGAAATGCAGAAATCCATCAGTGTCTTTCCTACGTAAACTGAGTCCCTGTTCCACATTACCCACCCAAAGGTTTCTATAGGAATCTTCAAAAATGCTACTAACCGGATTATCAGATAAACTACTTTCATCATACCGATTGTTTGTATAGAGTCGCAATTTTAAATTGCGGCTCTCCATTTTACCCATACCTCCAATTTCCGTACCAATCCATAAAATTGTTCTATCCACGAAAAGACAGTGAACAAAGTTACAGCTGGCGGCATGTTCAGAAGCCTGAATAGAATTCTCAAACCGAACAAAATTATCTGTTACCGGGTTATAGAAATTCAGCCCTTTTAAGGTGGCAACCACTAACTCCTGATTGCGTGTTACAGCCACATCTGTAATATAATCCTGAGAAAGGGAATAAGTATTTCCATCCTGAGAAGTATACAATTTACATTTTCTGCTGCGTATATCATAGCGGTAAAGTCCTCTATCTGTTCCTACCCATACAGCTCCTCTGTAGAGACAGAAACAATGGATTCGGGTTTGGTCATCAAATGAGTAAGATAAAAGAACCTTTTTCAACCTCAATTGGCTGCTTTTTTCCCGCGTTACTTTATATATGTCATGGCCATAACCTACCCATATCTCTCCGTTAATCTGTTTTAATGCCGTGATGGAGGCTGAATGTCTTTCATACTTAGACTTTAGCGCCACACAACTCTGAATTCGTCCGTCGGGCATAAAAGACAAGTGATACAAATTGGTCTGAGTTGCCAGCCAGATAGATTCTTCCTTATCACGGGCTACAAAGTAAACCGGCTCTTTTGAAAGATCCTCACTTTTAAACAAAGAGAAATCAATGGGATTCAAACGGTTAGTTTTCAGGTTCAACAGATCCAATCCAGCTTCAGAAGCAATCCACAAGCGGTTGAAATGATCTTCACAAACCTGATTGATAAAGTTGGAACGCAAACGTACTGTCGGCGAAGTAATATTGTAGTTTACAAAGGAATATCCGTCATAACGCGAGAGTCCATTGTGGGTAGATAACCAAAGAAACCCCTGACTATCCTTATATATATTATCTATGTAATTATGTGGAAGTCCATCATTTATGGTAATAGCCGAGAAGTTATACTGGTCCTGAATTTTTTGAAGTGACACCTGTGCAGAACATGGAAGTATTATTCCACACAGACAAGTCAGCAACAACAGGATACCTATGTTACCCCGCGCAATGTTATTTGTCATTTTTCTCATTTATGAACCGCGATCTCTATACGTTAAGGTTTACGGAACACAAATATACTTGTTTTTTGTTACATACAACAAATTGCGACACAAATTGCTTCTTGGCAGGAAGCTCCTATTCCACTGTCCAGTCTATTCCTAGTGGATTATCTACTACTTTATAGATGAGTGGCAGCGCTTCATTATCTATAATCCACATATTCGTCAAGTCAACATCAGCTAATACATGAATTGTTTTTTTTCCCTTATATTCATATTCTTCTGCCGACTCTTCAGCAACTTTTCGATAGGTCGTTCCATTATAGACAAACCAGCCTTTTTCTTTTAACGATTTCAATGCACTACGTGAGATGAAGCCAAAAGTCTCATTTGCAGGTAGTGCTACTTCACACCCATCAAGAGGTTGCAACCAACTCAGGCTGCTGCCTTCTTCAACATTCTGCTTCCCCATTTTGTAACATCCCTTCTGCCAGTTAAAGTTACGCAATACACTCCATTCAAAACGGATGGTATCCTGTTTCTCTGTGATACAGACTTCATAATTACGAGTTTGTCCATGCAATTTAAAAACAAACTTATACTTTTCGTTTATCTGTGCATTAACAACCATAGTCAGCAACATGACAAACAGCCCTAAACATATTATTCTTTTCATCGTTGCATTTCTACATTTTAACCGGAGGTAACTCCTCTGTACCCCAATCAGAAGGTTTATTTCCCATTTTTATAATCAGTTCTCCACCTTGCGATAACTCATCATGGTTTATCCATGCCCGGTGAAGCTCTTTCCCATTTAAACATACACGTTGAATATTACAATTCTTTTCGGATAACTTTTTAGCTGCCACATGCAAACTCTTACCATTAGCCAAACGAATGGTATATTCACTTACCAAAGGTGAATGTATTAAATAATAAGGTTGCCCTGCATTAGGATAAAGTCCCATCATATGAAAAGCAAGCCAGGAAGACATAGCCCCTGAATCATCGTTTCCGGGTAAACCGCCGGGAGTGTCATTATAATTTCGTGTAATAATCTGTTTTATCCGTGCACTGCTTAAATCAGGACGTCCAATCCAATGATAGAGACATGGAGTTAAAAAAGAAGGTTCATTATTGACATTATAATATCCTTTATCAAAAAAAGTATCCAACCTACGACGGAAATCTTCCTTTCCTCCACTTTTCTCAATCAGAGCCGGTACATCATGGGGGATACTTAATGAATATTCCCATGAAATGCCTTCATAAAAGAAAGTTCCCCACCATGGAGCATACCATGGAGATTCATTGGTTACCGGAGTATAACGGAATGTGGGATGTTGTACTTTGGAATGGCCAAAAGGCAAATCATCGAGCCATTCTCCGGAAGCAGAACGAGGCATGATAAATCCCTTTACACCATCATATTCATAATTATCGCGCCATAAGTTTTTCCAGTTATCAGCCTTGCGAATATATTCTTCGTAAATATCCTTTTTCCCGAGCATCTTAGCTACTGTTGCTATGTTATAATCGTTATAAGCATATTCCACCGTACGATTTCCAGCTCTATCGATTCCAAAAGGTACATATCCCAACCGGTTGTATTCCGTCAATCCACCACGTCCTTCCTGTTCTTCGCTACCTCCGGGGGGCACAGTGGCATCCTTCAGCATAGCTTTCAATGCCAGCTGGTAGTCTATACCTTTTAGTCCTTTTACAAATGCATCAGCTATTATTACTTCTGCATTTGATCCTCCTTGAGTGCGGCCATTTGCATTGCCGCTACGGGCATCGGGCATATAGCCATCTCTTTTATAGATATCTATAAGAGCATTAACAATATCAGTTTCTCTCTGAGGAGAAAGGATAGTGATGAGTGGGTTAGAAGTACGATAGGTATCCCAGATAGCATAGAAATCATCATAATAAGGAGCATTATCGGTCCAAAGAGGATTCTCGCCTGTGCGGTCAACAGGCATAAGAAGTGTGTGGTAGAGTGCAGTGTAAAACATACGTTTTTGTACTTCCGTAACATCTTTTCCCAGTTCAATGCGTTCCAGAAGCTTTTCCCATTGAAGACGAACGCTTAACAATTGCTTGTTAAAGTCCCAGTGTGGAATTTCACTGCGTACATTCTGTTGTGCCTTAAGAGAGCTAAGAAACGAGATTCCCACTTTAAAACGAATGGTACTTTCTATATTTTCCTCTCCCCAGGATAGAACAGCACCTGTCTTTTTTCCCTCATCACATTGTGTTTTTTCTATTAATGAAGAGATTTTACCTTTCCAGGTAAGTGTCTTTGTAAAAGGTTTATCGGCCACAGCATAAAAGTAAACCGTATAGGCTCGTCCATTGTTCCATCCTCCACGGATGCGACTATAGCCACGAACTTCAGTGTCTGATACAATTTCTATTTCTGAGCCAACAAACTGTTGTGCTTCGCGTGCATCGGGAACTGGATTCTCTCCCAAAAAGAAACCGGCATCTACCCGTAATGAGCGTTTACTCTCTTTTGGATAAGTAAACTGATAAAAAGAGCATCGGTCAGAAGTGGTCAGCTCTGTTTGAATGCCATTCTCATGAAAACGTGTATTGTAATATCCCAGCTCAATCTTTTCGTATTCCCGCTTTGCCTCGTGACTTTCCATATCAGGTTCTCCACAATAGGGCTGCACAAGAATATTTCCATATTTAGGTCCTCCTCCTGTACCACTTACGTGTACCTGAGCAAAACCGGTAACAACTTCGGGCATAGATAACCAGCCGCTGTTTGGTTTGCAGGTACAGTCGGGACCGGGCTTTACCATTCCAAAAGGTGCCGACGGGCCAACAAAGACCCGCCCCAAACCTTCTGAACCAATTTTAGGATCAACATATTTACCGTATTGAGCATATGTCATCAACGAGAAGCATAAACAAAATACAGAAGAAAGAGCTTTTACCAATATCTGTTTACCAACCATTAGTTTAACTATTTACTAGTTATTACTGCAACAAATCCACCACGAGGTAAACATGAAATAGACATCTTTTTATTTGAAAGTTTCCCCTTAGTTATTTCAAATGATCTTTCCTTCTGGCCATCTCTGAATAAAGTTATAACATAGTTTTTATTTTTCAGGAATGACAGATTCATTGGCAAGTTACGTTGTTCATTCGTACCATTTAACCCTCCAATATACCATGTATCACCTTTTTGGCGAGCCATTACAACATGGTCTGCCGGATAGCCAGACAATAATTTAGTATTATCCCATGCTACAGGAAGATTTCTGAAAAAGTTTTTAACTTCATTAGGCTGGGATAAATAAGCTGAAGGACGATCTGCTAAATGTTGAAGTCCGGATTCAAACACTACAGTTAAAGCCAGTTCATGAGCATCAGTTGTTATATGAGGATGTTGAGAATCAGTAAAAGTACATGGTGTATAGTCCATCGAACCTATTACATTGCGAGTAAAAGGTAAAGTTGTATTATGAGCTGCAGCTTTATCAGTAAGAGTAGGACCATTGTTATACCATTCTGCACCATACACTGCTTCAGTAGACAACAAATTAGGATATGTCCGCTGCCAACCGCGAGGCACAGTTGCTCCGTGAAAATTCACCAATAATTTATGTTTAGCTGCATCTTCCAATAAATCAATACAATAATTCATTGTTGATAAACTATCTCCTGAAAAGAAATCTATTTTCACTCCTTTAGCGCCAGATTTTTCCAACCAGGCATATTCTTTTTCGCGATTCTCGGGAGTATTTAAACGATATAAAGGACCTGCACCCTTATCAACCCATGCAGTCGATGAATTATACCATAACAGAGGTTTTACTCCATGAGATGAAGCATATTTTATCGCATCATTTAAATTACCTCCATTTCCCATAACATCCCATTCCCAGTCTATAAGTACATATGGCAGATTCAATTGCTGAGCCATATCCACATATTGCTTCACTATCTGATAATCTTTTGAGCCATGATTATAAGCCCAATAAATCCAGGAAACTACTCCAGGTTTAATCCAGGAAGTATCTTTCAACTTACATGGTTCGCTCACATCGGTTATCAGAGTAGATTCTACCACATCTGATAAAGATCCAA
>Ga0268357_101530_pt1 | contig 14657 bp, 18 predicted proteins | sample BioMet10_FD_192466 | JGI IMG/M metagenome (GOLD analysis project Ga0268357, IMG submission 192466) | Sewage microbial communities from Oakland, California, United States - Biofuel 10 (Illumina Assembly) | ecosystem: Engineered > Wastewater > Sewage > Unclassified | place: USA: California... | reverse complement strand
CTCAACCAGCAATATTTTAATTTTACTTCCGGACATAATAAGATAATAATTGTTCTTATGAAGGCAGAACGATTGTAAACGTACAACCCTTTCCCTCTTTGCTTGCGGCAGAAATTGTACCGCCGTGTGCCTCAATAACCATTTTTACATAATAAAGTCCCAAGCCAAAACCTTTATCAGTGTACAAGTTACCTTTTGTTACCCTGTAATATTTCTCAAAAATATGAGGCAAAGCTGCAGCCGGTATTCCAATCCCGTTATCAGAAAATTTTATTACTGTTTTTTCATCCCGATAGGCACTGATTTCAATTTTTATTGTTTTTGGAATCCGACTGTCGGCAGCAAAATTTGCGCCCATATCAGCACTTAAATCAACATCACCAGCAAAAGTTGCGGCTACCTTTTTACCAGAATATTTTATAGAGTTATCTATCAGATTATTAAATACATGCTCCAGATGGAACCTGTCGCCGACAACCTGTAAATTATCCGGCTCTACAGATATATCCAGCTGAATGTTATCTCTCCTATACGGTTCCACTACATCCTGTAGAAAATCATATAGTTCAATTCTCTCCTTATTTAAACGCAGTCCGCCAATCTCATCACGGGATGCGGAGAGTATTCTCTCTACCATACCGGAAAGTTCCTTTAACTGTTCACGTATTATCTCCAGATATTTAGAACGTTTCTTTTTATCATCAGCAGCCCCAAAGTTTTCCATAGCATCATTTGCGGCATAGGCAACTGAAATTGGTGTCTTAAGCTCATGCGTAATATTATGTGTGAAGTCTATGCGCATCTTTTCTAAAGTCTTCTGCCTGAATATTGTGTGCAGAAGATAAATAAAAATGAATGCCACCAGAAAAAGGATAAGGCACGTAGTAATGATTATCCATTTTAACTCTTTGATCAACAGTTTGTTAGGATTATCTATTCGGACACGGAAAAATAGTCCTTTGCCATTGCATACGCTAATTGAGTAAGTGATCGGATTATGTAAAGTAACTGTATTGTCTGACTTGCAACTAATTACAACAGAATCCCTGCTGTCTGAAATTTCTTGAACGGCACCCAGTATAACACTATCCATCACAAAATTAAATTCATAATTGCGTTTCTCTTTTGCGGCAGATTTAACTTTAATTAGCAAGTGAGACTTTGTCGATTTTCCTGTTTTTTTTGCTTTTACACTATACTTTGGTTTAGAATCATTGCTGTTAAGTGTTTTAACTTCAAATAGATCACCGCTATCATTGCAGTAAACATCGGAATGATTTCTCTTCTTATAGAGCTTAAGATTCTGCAATTCAATATCTTTTTTAACAATGTCAACCTTATATGGCAAATCTATATTATTGGATAGCAGGTTTATCTGAAGCAGAGAATCATACCTATGCAGGTTATACACAAGCTGATTGCCGCTGTATGAGACAAAAGTTGTCTTATATGTTTTCTTGGGAGAATGGAGAACAGTGTCTTTTTTTGTGTTAATGCAAATATTTGTAATACCGATTGAATCATTAACCTTTGATTTGTTGATGGTTACGGACCGGATGGCATTGGGTGTCACACTTCTCGGAATTTCAGAAGATTCAATGATGGTTTTCTTTTCTGTTGTAAAAAAAGATTTTTGAATGGCAGCTGCGGATGTTGTAACTTCCTCATAGGCAGCTCTGTTCATAGCAGAAGTTATAGCCTTGTCAAATTCTGCAACTCTCTCGCGATATATACTTAATAGGCTCCATGTCTGCAGCATGGCCAGCAGAATCAGACAGGATATCACCCACCAAGTCACTCTTTTATAGGATTTTCTATTTATTCTGCCGCCCTTCATTTCTTAAGAGTATTTCATGCTACTGAATACACCCAGCAAATGTATGAATTAAGAAACCATAAAATTCTCTTTTAACACTATTTAACACTTCTTAAGCATCAATTAACACATGTGTAATTAATAATATTCAACATTTGCAATGTCAAAAAATCAGCCACAAAAAAAATAAATTTATTCCGGCTCAATAAATAGGAGCGTTCAGAAATGGATAAAATAGCGATAATAAAAATAACCGATTATAAACGTTTAAATATGGATAAGTTTACAGGCGGCGCCACTTTTAATATATATCAAAATTATCCCGCCGGCAAGCTCACTTACACAAGTAACATCATGACGGACTCTTTTCTATATACAGAACCTGAGCCAGAAATAGAATGGATCCTCCGGCCGGAGACAAAGGACGTTATCGGATATAACTGCAACCGTGCAACATGCACTTTTAGAGGAAGAAACTATGAAGCATGGTATACAAATGAAATTCCGACGTCGCTCGGCCCGTGGAAATTCCGCGGTCTTCCGGGCCTTATTCTTTCTGTAAAGGACGACTCCGGAATTATCAGTTTTGAGGCTACCGGACTCAGAAAATGCTCTCACATAATAACTTATAAAGACATAAAATATATCAATACCAACAGGGAAAAGTTCAATCAACAGGAAATAAAATTTGAAAAAGCGCCGATAGATTATATGAGCGCAAATTCCAATGTTAAAATAACTATCAATAATCCCGACGGTTCACCTTCTGATATGAGCCAATTCAGAAATTTGAAATTCAATCAGTTGGAGCTGAAATAAAATTAGATGCATAAATTAATTTACTGTATAGTATTGTTGTTTATTTTGGTAACATCAGGAAAAGCGGTTGCGCAAACATATAGCGGACATGTTGCGGATAAAGCTGACGGACAGCCTATTCCCGGAGTTATTGTCACGGCTCTAGACGGTAACGGCAAAATTATTAAATACACCACGACAGGTAAAAGCGGAGATTTCAACTTAACAATTTCAAAAGCTGAAAAACTGGAATTCTCAATGATGGGTTACAAAAAAGTCTCTGTAAAGGCGGCAACAGGCAAACTCATAATTCTTATGAACATTGAATCCACAAACTTAAAGGAAGTTTATGTAAGGGCGCCCAAGCTGACACTAAGGGGAGATACATTAACCTATAATACGGCAAGTTATGCAGAGGCACAGGATAAAAATATAGGAGATGTTTTAAAAAAAATGCCGGGAATCGATATTAAAAAAACCGGAGAGATATATTATAACGGTGAACCAATAAATAAGTTTTACATTGATGGCAACGATATGGTAAGCGACCGTTATGGATTGGCAACCAACAATATAAAGCCGGAGGACGTGCAGAAAGTGGAAGTTCTTGAACACCATCAACCGATTAAGTCTCTGCAAAACAAGGTATTCAGCGATAGGGCGGCAATAAATTTAAAATTAAAAGAGTCTGCAAAAGCCAGATGGACGGGCAACCTGTCCGGAGCAGGTGGAGATGAACTGTGGAACGTAAACATTTTTCTTATGAGGATTGGCGGTAAAAACCAAACGATGTTTTCTGCAAAAACAGATAACACCGGCAGAGATTTTTCCTCTGATTTAAAGACCTTTACGATAGAAGATTATGAGGTTCCGGACTCAAAGGATTACAACGCCCCGGAATACTTTTCTGTTGGAACAACGGCGGCACCGCTTGACAGCAGACGTACAAGATTCAATCATTCGGCACTTGCGTCAATTGACAACTCAAAAAAAATAAACGAAGACTATACATTCAACACTCACATAGATTATTACTATGACCGTCTAACCTCTTTATATACAGGCAATACAAAATATTTTTTAAAAGACAGTTCTATTACCGACAATAACTTTGAGACGGCAAAAGGGTATTTGCACAAAGCAGACGTAAAACTTAATTTGAAGGCAAATACGGCAAGGTTTTATATGTATGAAGGGGTGAAGGCCGAACTGGTTTGGCAAGATGCAAAAAACCATATGACAGGCACTTACCCTAACAGGCAAAAAACGTATACACCGCTGGACAACTTTCAAAACAATGTAAAATACATTAGAAACGCAGGTGGCAGCAAGACAGTCACCGTAGCATCTATAGTTAAATATATAACTCAAAATAATAATCTTAAAGTTGATAGAGACACAACATCAACAACTTCATCATCGTCAGCAGCAACCGACACCCTTATGCAATATCAGACAGTAAATGCAAAGACCTTATACACAAATAATACCGTTGGATTTGGGGGGAAGATTGGTGAGACAGATTATAACTTATCATGCGGGGCTGAGGCCCTGTGGAAATCATTAAAAACAGATCTGTCGGGAACTAAAGACACAATTCTGCAGACACTTAACAACCTGACAACAGGATATATAGGAGGATATGTCAGGCCAACGTTCACATATAAAAATTCATCAATCAAAATAGAACTTGGCATACCAGCGGGCATCTATTACACATTTATTCATCAGTCAGACAAGAGCTTCGGCAATAAAAAAACCAATACGCTTACCTATAAGCCTGACATCAATTTTAAGTGGTATATAACCGGCAAATTAACATTTACCGCATCAGGGTCGATAGGACAAGATGCTGTAAATATGGATAATATATACACCGGAGGCATACTGTCAAGTTACAGATATATATCCTGCGGCACGGATGATTTTGCTCAGTCAAAGGCAAAGCAAATCTCCGCACATATAAATTATAAAAACCCTTTGGACGGATTATTCTTTGATTTCAGCGCCTCCAAGTCATGGAATACAAATCCATATATCTCTTCACAATACTTTGAAAGGGAATATATTATAAATTCCTATCAAAAGAGCACTCACTCTACAACGGGAAATTATCTATTTGGCAGTATCACAAAAAATATTGATGTGTTTGGAGGACCGATTAAACTGGATATAAGTTATTCCCGCTTTAATTATGATTTAATCCAGGGCATTTCCTCATCCGCGGCAAAAGCGGGATCAGAGGAAAAAATCAAATACGTCAGCAGCACCTTATCTGTAAATCCGCATTTCACTTTCCATTTTTCGAACTGGCTTAACACAGAATATTCTCTTAATTATCAGCACACTACATTAAAATTTGCAGACAAAAAAACGACGTCTCATAACAGCTGCAACCAGCGTCTGGATTTAAATTTTGTTGCAGGCAAAAAATTGACGTTTCAAATAGTAACTGAACATTACCACACAGAATTTGAGACAGCATCCTCCGACAAAAAGAGAACAAAAGATGTGCTAATGCAAGATTTTCTGCTTCAATGGAAAATCAACAAATCCCTGAACATCAATTTGTATACATATAATGTATTTAACAAGAAGGAGTATGCATACACTGTATTTAGCGGTTCGTCATCTGTAAGCAGCTCATATAGAATACGTCCACGTAATATCTTGGTGGGATTTCAATGGAGTTTATAGCAAAGGCATCTACCTGATAGGATGGATAAATAAGAATCTTGAACCTCCGGTATATGAAGTATCAAGTTTAACCTTTGCATTTAAGCCATCGGCTATCAATGCACAAATGTGCAGTCCAAGTCCGCTGCCTGATGCAAATTTATCCAACCCCGCAAACCGGCGGAAAATCATTTGCGCTTTCTCGGGCGGAAGATCTCTTCCGGTATCGGTTACGGAGAAAATAATTACACCGGATTTTTCCGGTGTCCCTTCCGCTTTGTTATCATTTTTATCTTCAATAGAGGAGTAATCTCTTACAAACTTATCAGGTTCAATTTTGTAGTCTACCGTTATGCTACCCTTCACGGTAAACTTGCAAGCGTTAGTTAGGTAATTTACAAGAACTTGTACTGCCCTTCTTCCATCCGTCATAATCATATAGTCCTCTTTATGAGGCCTATATATAATATCAACCCCCTTGCTTGCATAACTTCTTGCACTTGCCGCTGCAAACTGGCAAATTTCATTTACACTGCACAACTTTAAATCAAACTTCATATTCCCCGACTCCAGTTCTGAGATGTCAAGTACGTCATTTACCATTTCCAGCAACGTATTTGTATTCTTCTCTATCAGCCCCATATATTCTTGTCTCTCGGCCGCCGACAGCACGTCACCGTCTTCCGCAAGCAATCTGGAAAAACCGATTATTCCATTCAAAGGAGTTCTGATCTCATGATTAATATTTTGAATGAATAAAGTTTTCATAATATTTGCATTTTCCTCTCTTTCTTTTTCCACGTTCAAATTCTTGAGCGCCTCAGATAATTTTCTAGAGAGCCGCTGACTGTTTTTGAAAAGATGGAACGTAATTGCCAGCAATAGAAGGACTATAAGCAATGCCGCTAGGGAGAAGTAAAAAAAAATTATTGTATTACCTTGCCTATCATCCCTAACATCATATAAAAACTTCAGAGATCTTGCAGCATGATCAAAATAAATATTTACAGGATCATGAATAATACAAAAATGTTTCTTAGCAACGGGAAGGTTGTCACTGCAAATGCGCACAAGACTATTCCTTGTAATTCCTCTTAATATCGGCAACTTAACGTTATCCCGGGCATATAAATTCACATAACCTGCAAGGAGTAAACAAATCAAAACACACGGCACTGCCGCAACTACAAAATAATGGTATTTTCTCATAAAAGGACACAGTCAACTTTAAAAAGAGAAAGCAAGTTTCTCTTTACATTCGAGTCAGAAGTTTCTCTACTTGTGAAATATAGTAACTTAAAGATCCGGAATAACGCACCGGGACAGTTTAATTATCTATTGGAGAAAAATTGTATTTTTCTGCGCCGCAAGCCGGACACTTAAAATCCTCGGGAAGACTCTCAAAGGGAGTTCCGGGAGCAATACCTAATTCAAAATCACCTTTAGCAGGATCATACTCCCATCCGCATACATCACATTTGTACTTTTTCATAGCATCATTGTTTTTAGACGCTCAAATTTACAAAAAAAATTGTATAATATTTACAGGAGTAAGACCCTCTCATACTTGAATAAGTAAAAATAAAATCTCTCAAAAAGCACCGTATAATTTTTTAATTTTTTACTCTCAACCGCTCCCACAAACAGCGCGGCATAATCCTCCATAAGAATACAAGCACGGCGTATCGCCAATCAATCACGCGCGCGCGCCTATGGCTGCGTATTGTCCTATAAATCAATGGAACAGCATATTCCGGCTTCATGGTCATTGGATATTTATGCTTTAACAATGCAGTCTTCATAAAACCTGGACGTATATCCGTAATATGAATCCCAAGTCCGCGCATCCTGGATAACTGGGACAGACTCTGCAAGTAATTGGACTGAAAGCGCTTAGAAGCGGAATATGCCGCCGCCACACCAATGCCTTTAGTCCCTGCAATTGAGCTTACAGCAGCAATCTGGAAATATTCCGGGCTAACCGCCTTATTATCAGTATCTCTCACAACAGCACCGCCCCTTGCCGCCTTTCTCCTTAATGCAAAATATCTAAATGCTTCTCCTATCATTCTACTGAATCCCAGACAATTAGTCTGAACTGTGGAGAGCTCCCGCCCCTCTTCCAACTCCGGATTATAAAATCCAATACCGGAAACATGGCAGTAAATATCCATCCCGCCCATCTCACTTATCAAATCTTTTAAGTCCCCGACAGCTGTATCTTCATTTACATCAATAACTTTTGTAAAGCATCTGCTCATGCAACATGCAGCACTTTCAGTTGTATTTGTACATGCGATTATACCAGCCTGATTCTTTAATTCCTCCAGCAGCTCCGCTCGTCTGCCTGCAGCACCGACAATAAAACCATCTTGTAAAAACCTAACAGCCAGCATCTTTCCAACACCTGAAGTAGCACCCATAATCACAATTTTCTTTTTCATAATAATATGTATTTACAATTCATAAATTTTCCACAAGCAACCTGTTTTGCTGCATACGTATTTTTTATACCTTTACTTTATAGGGTACATATAACACAACGCAGGGCATGGCGAAGCAGAACAAAGTAACGCAAAATCTATGAAAAAAATACTATTTGCAATCGTGTTGGCAATACTCTCATTATCAACGATTGTCACACTACAAAAAGCACAAGCACAAGAACCGTTCGTTGCAACAAAAGCAGGAACTATTGTGATTACAGCAGAAAAAAATGCAAGCGGCAAAATTAACGGTTACACCAGAACGACAATTCTAAACTCCAGCATGACAGACCCAAACAACGGAACACTTACAATGAGAATAGAGATGCTGGATGAGAACAAAAAGCTTCAGGATATGGGAGACATGACATGCACTGCAACTATAAAGAACGGAGACCTTCGCTTATCGGCACCAAAGGTTGCAGTACACGCAACTTTTAAAGACAAAAAGACGGGAAAGACCAAAGACGTAGATACCTCATTTGTGGGAACAGGTGATCCTCAATATTTTCCGCTTAACCCAAAAGTTGGCCAAACTCTGCCAGATTACAGTTTCTCTGTAAAGATAAAGTTTCTAAAAATAACGGCACTGGCAACAAACAGGAAAGTGACTGCCATTGAGAAACTTACAATAAACGGCGTTACTTATGAATGCTGCAAAATAGAGCAGACGGAAAAGGCCAAAGCCATGATGTTTGGAGAGACGCAACACACCGTGAACTGGTACGCGCGCGGAATAGGTCCTGTAAAGACGATCACGTATGACAAGCACGGCAAACTGGATAACACAGAGGAACTGGTTTTCGTAAAATAACATAAAAAAAGGCCGCTGGAATGCGGCCTTTTTTTATGAAATCAACACAAATTTACTTCTTCCAAAGGCCGTGCAGGTTACAATACTCAAACGCTGCAATAACCTCATCACCTTCACATAACGTAAAGCAAGCAACAGGCTTCTCTCCCGGGGCAAGTTCTTTGCGCTGTTTGCCCTGCTTAGTCTGAAGGCAAATCCACTGAATGTAATGCTCCGGAGTCATTGGATGCTCAACGCTTCCAACTGTAACCGTAACTTTATTCCCGGAAACTTCAACAACCGGAACGTGCTTTTCGTGAGCAGCATCCGTGGTATTAGGCACTAGTTCCTGCATAGGCTCTCCGCAGCAAAAAACTTTTACTCCACTGTCGTGTACATAGGCAATGATATTGCCGCAATGTCTGCATCTAAAAAATTTTACATCCATGATAATTTGGTTTTATATGTTTAATTCAAAGATAATGAATTTTGAATTAAAATGACGCGCAACTATCCAAAGAAAATAAGTTTCAGATCACGACAGATTACCGTGGAGTAGTGATAATAAAGCCGCAGGCCCGCGAATATAATGGTCCTCAGAAATGGAACAGGAGTTTAAGTCAAAAGGAGATTTAAATTTATCATCATTATTGGCAAGACAAATAGAAGAAAATTCACCGCAGAGTTCAAGGCGTAAGTCGTCATAGAAATTCTAAAAGAAACGTCAACGCTTGGCGAGTTGGCAAAGAAGTCCGAAGTGGCACCTGAAATCATCAGTTCTGACCAGGGATGTCAATACACGAGCGAAGAGTAGCACAGGGCATGCGAAAAATATCATATCCAAACCAGCATGGACGATCGGGAGAGATGTTTGGACAATGTCTGGATAGAGCGCTTCTGGAAGACGATAAAGCGTAAATATGTCTATCTCAATCCGGAATCCAGTGCGGGAGCTTTACACAAGTGGATATCGAAGTACGTAGATTATTATAACCACCGCAGGTGCCATCGGGGAATTGACCACAAAATTCCCGCAACTATGTACGCTTCAGCTGCTTAAACAGTCGCAAGCCAAAATACAAAACAAAGAATGAAACCTAAGAATAAAATAATAACTTTGCCCTCCGATTAGACAGAAACTATGCAGAGTTCAATCCAACCAGGCTCTGCATCACCTAACAGACATTAACTTAACAACGACTTAAAACTGTCCTAATTAAGAGTAACATTATATAAATATTCATTTGATTTCTAAAATATTCATTATGACCAAGGAAGAAGCTAAAAACAAGTTGCTGAAACAAAATAAGTGGCCTATGGTTGCTGATTTATTTTGTGGAAAAGAACTATATATGTGTGGTAAACAGTTGGTATGGCCTGACGAGAAAGAACTGAAAATGCTAACCCTGCATAATAATCGACAAAAGAATGAAGACACCAAATACATCCTTGAAATACCACCAGAGCCATGGAGTGCTAACATACTGGAGGCTAGGGTTGTGATATTGTCACTAAACCCAGGATATATCGATTATCTGAACAGAGATCTTGCCAATATGTTTAGCGAAAAATATGCGAGACAAATTACTGAGGACAAACATTCGATACTCTACATGAAACCCAAAAGGGAATCATTGGCTTCACGCATACTTGGTGATTGTTATTGGTATAATGCATTGAGACGTATAGGTGTGGATGCATATGAAGAACAAAATTGGGAAAAGGTGCTCGATGATGTCGCAGTTATCCAGTGTTGTGCGTATGCGTCCAAATCTAAATCTCTTCCTAAAGGAACCCTTCCCTCACAAGAATACACCATAAAAGTAATTAAGTACTTGGCTGAATACACAAATGCACGATTTTTGCTCATGAGAGCAGTATCTGAATGGGAAAAGTTTTTAGGCTATAATTTTATCAAATCGCTAGGAGATAGATGGATAGTAAGCGAACATTATCGAAACCAAACAATTTCAGAGAACAATATCGGTCAGAATCAGTATGAAATGGTTGTTAAAGCCTTAACATCAAAATAGAATTTGATATGAGCAAAAACAGAACAGCTTGCCCGAATATTTCTTCGGGCAGAATAGACCAACTAGAGCAAGATGAGATTTTTGTCTTTGGTAGTAATCCTGACGGTCATCATATGGGGGGTGCAGCCAGAGTTGCCAATGTGAAATTTGGTGCAGTATGGGGTGTTGGCGTAGGTATGACAGGCAAGACTTATGCCATTCCAACTATGCAAGGTGGTGTAGAATCTATAAGACCTTACGTTGATCAGTTTATCGAATTTGCAAAGAGGCACACAGATTTTCAATTTCTTGTTACTCGCATTGGTTGTGGTATCGCCGGCTTTAAGGACGCAGAGATTGCTCCACTGTTCAAACTAGCATTAGGTATTAAGAATGTATATCTTCCAAAAGAGTTCTATGGCATTCTGGTGGCTCCTTACTTTGATCATTGTTCCTATTATGGTAAGAATATTCCTACGGACTATTGAGCAGTAGTAGGTCTATAATGGTCTCAAGAAATAGGAAAGGTGCACCTGGTTGAAGGACCTGAAATATGGAAGAACCTCCCGGTTGCCAGAAGTTAATATCATCTGGAGACAACTTTTTTAGAAAATCGTACCAATCTTTATCAGTGTTACCGATATAGTATTTCATAACCATTCTTGACTGTTTTGCAAAGCTAGTAAAATTGCTTGGAGATGTATTCTGAGAAAAACAATCTAAGGATTAATTTATGGGGCATCACTATCAGGATAGTTACAAAGTTGCGCCACAAAGCAGCGCAACGCCTTGTGGTTCACGCGGCTTCTGCCGCGGAAAGGCACGCTCCCTTCGGTCGCGGGTCTTCGGCCTGGGGACGAGATTTTGGAACCAAAAAATCGGTGCAATGATTGTAAATAAAGAATTTGTATATTTGAATTAATAATAACATTAAAAACTGTCGGGATGAAAAAGAATATAATTTATACGATTGTAGCCATAGCGGTGGTGGTTTTGGCAATGGTGCTGCTGCATGGGTTTTGGGCGGCACTGATTGTGGCGATTTGCGGCGGAATTTTGATTAATCAGTTGCTGGAAATGACGCATAAGAATGCTACTACGGGGAATGCAGTGATTGCTTCTTTGATTGGGATTGCGTTTTTCTTTATTATACTGTCAACAGCTAAAGGGGAGATTATTTGCGGAGCTATTGTGGCGGTTGTTGGGGTGATTGATTTGATTTTGAGTTTTAAAAATAAATAAAATGAACACACAAGTTGAACAATATCTTAACGCTCAGAAGGCCCGTGAGGACAAGGAACGCGCAGACAGGAAGGAGGCCCACCTGATTAGATTGGGCCTGATTGATCATGAGAAATCTACTAAGGATGAGATATTTCCCGTTGAGACCACTGATGAGGAGTATGCAGAAATTTGCAAGTACAGCCCTGAGGTTGAAAAGGTTGCCCCAGTGATTAAAAAATCGGCAGAGATAACTATGAAGACTATTGCAGTTATTGTTTGCATTTTTGGAATTATTCTGTCCGCGGGTTGTTTGATTGCAGGGGTAATTCTGACTAACACGGGGAATTATAATCAGCTGTTGATTGGCTGCGGATGTTTTGCGGTATGTCTGTTTAATCTTCTGCAAACTTTGACGGTATGGTCTCTGCTTAAGGTGTTTGCAAATATATCATTAAGTGTCAAGAAGATAGAAATTAAAAAATGACAAAAGCCATGAAAAAGATTTTTACGCTGTTGCTAATTTTGCTGCCGGTCTTCTGTATGGGACAAACAAAGAAGGAGAAGCAGGCGGCAATGGTTAAGGAGGCTGTTGAGAGTGGAAATGTGTATGTGCATGTGGGACAGGTTATTCCCCTATCCATGAGGATGAAAGATGTTTCTACGGATAGTTACTCCTTTAAGTTGAAGGACGGGAAGTTGACATGTTACTTGCCCTATTTCGGGGCTTCACATACGGCTATTATTGGAACCGATGATACCGGTATTAAGGCTGAGGCAATGCCGGTGATTGTTAATAAGAAGTTTAACGCCAAAAAGAAGTGCTGGTGGCTGACGTTTGATTTTGAGAATGTTAACATGCATGAGCGGATTAACTGCAATGTGCAGATTTTCTCTAACGGACAGACATATATTAAGATGCAGCCGGAAGGCAGAGACAGTATTCAGTACCAGGGAAATATAGAGCAGCAACCTGCTGCAAAGGCTGCATAGCGTTGCGCTGAAAGAGTTAAAACGTACGTTTATGGACCAACCTAAAATTGAAAGAGTTCTGCGGCTGATAAAGATGCTGACAGGAAATTTGAATTATACAGTGAACGATATTGCAAAGCGGTTGGATATTGATAAACGTTCTGTTTACAGGTATATTGATACATTTAAGGAGGCCGGATTTGTTGTGCAGAAGGAGGGTGGAATTTACCGTCTTGGGAATGAGAGCCGCTTTTTTAAGGATATTTCTCAGCTGATTCACTTTTCCGATGAAGAGGCGTATGTGGTTAATTCTCTGATAGATGGACTAACCGATGATAATCTGATGAAGCAGATGCTCAGACGCAAACTGGCCAGCGTTTATAACTGCACAAATATAACTGAGATTGTTACTAAAGGATCGCATGCAGTATGCGTTAATGCACTGTCAGAAGCCATTAAAGATAAAAAGCAGGCTGTTCTAAAACACTATTCCTCATCTAATTCCAAGAAAGTTCGCGACAGATTTGTGGAGCCTTTTGGTTTTACTGCAAATTATGTTCAGGTTTGGTGCTATGATTGTGAAGCTAAGGCCAATAAGCTGTTCCGTACCTCCAGAATGCTCTCAGTGGATGTAACTTCCAAGAGCTGGAAGTATGAGAATGAGCATAAGGTTGGTTTTGTAGATATCTTTAGAATAAGCAGTTACAGGCAAATAAGAGTGCAACTGCTGCTTGGCTTGATGGCGCATAATCTATTGCTGGAGGAGTTTCCTCTTGGTGAAAGAGACTGCACCCCTATTGATGCAAATCACTGGATGTTAAACACTAAGGTCTCTTCATATACCGGCGTAGGACGGTTTGTTATTGGTCTTATGGATGATATAAAGATTATCAGCTCCCCGGGACTGGAGAAATACATAAAAAATTTTGCATTCAAGTATATAAAATAATTGCGTCTCTCTTGTTAAGTGCAACTGCTTGAATTCGGTTTGTATAATTATTATATTTGCAGCCGATTTTTTAAATGCAAGTACGGATAAGTCATATTGTTTGCTTTGCGGTTGCAATTGTAATGGTGCTGGTTGTAAGTCATTTTGCAACGGCAGCATCGGAGGCAATTATTATTTCTGAACCGGATAGTTTGGAAACCGCGTTTGGAAATAAAGACGGGAGCATTAAAATGGTTGAACCTCCATATTCTTCAGTTGCGGAGGTTATTACAAGTTCGGCTGCGGCGGGAGGCGATGCAAGGGTGCAGAGGGAGCAAAGTTCCCAATTCGGTTCCGATATGAAAGGATTGTTGAAAACGCTTGCTGCAAGAGACTCTAGAAAATCTGATTGCCAAGAAATTATATCTGCGCAATTACAAAGTCTGGTATTGCACAATCCAATAAATGATTATTACGTCTACACGTTAAAAAAACTCAGAGTCTAAAATAAATTTGTTTAGACAATCAGCTAAACTTCAGGCAAGAAAATAAAAATTCAGGTTTGTTAATAGCCTGGAGTTTAGCCATTTATGTTTTATTCACAAATCTATTTTTTATTTACAATGACACAGACAATAGAAAATGAAAGCGTATTAGCTTTCACTCATCCTTATATAGTTAAGAAAGAGAAAGGCGGGCTGGGCAAATTATTTGGCGGCAATTCAATGGCGTACCAACCTACCGGCAGCGAGATTAAGAAACAAAGAGTTTGCTTTAAGATGGAGGATATTACTCCGCTTGCGAATATGCTTGCAGAATGCAAATTTCCGGAATCATCTAATTTTAAGGCAGATCCGGCATCAGACAGCGCACGCATGGAAGTTCTTTATTCTAAGGACAAACAATTTGCTGCAGTACAATTATTCCAGTATATTCCATTTGAATATCAGATTTT
>Ga0268357_101526_pt1 | contig 14728 bp, 20 predicted proteins | sample BioMet10_FD_192466 | JGI IMG/M metagenome (GOLD analysis project Ga0268357, IMG submission 192466) | Sewage microbial communities from Oakland, California, United States - Biofuel 10 (Illumina Assembly) | ecosystem: Engineered > Wastewater > Sewage > Unclassified | place: USA: California... | reverse complement strand
CTCATGGCCGCCATCAAGGCCTACGACCCCGGCCGGGGGGTGGACCTCACCGGCTACCTGGCCATTCGGATGACCCACGCCATGCAGGATTACCGGCGGCGCTGCCTCCGTCAGACCGGCCACCTGCACCTGGTCTGGGAGGACCTGCTGGCGGAGGACGCCCCGGTGCTGCCCGCCGCCCTCCGGACCGAAGGCCCCGACGCGGACGATCTCCACCGCCAGCGCCTCCAGCGCCTCCCATCCGCCATGGCGGCCTTGAGCCCCCAGGAGCGGGCCTGCCTGGAAGCCCTGTTCTGGGAGGGGAAGAGCTATGTGCAGACGGCGGAGGTTATGGGGGTCAGCCGGGGGCGTGTCTGCCATCTTCGCAGGAATGCCCTGAGGAAATTAAGGGAGCGGATGGCATGAAGCTTAATTAATTATTAATTTTTTAAAAAAATGGCCGGAGAGGGGACATCATTTTTGGCCTTTTTGACATATTAGTAGTGAAGGGCAAAATACCGGTCCTTCACCCAAATATTATTTAGGAGGTAATGCACATGGCTATTACCAAGCAGCTCACCGGCAAATCCCTGAAGGTCCTGAACAACTACGGCACTGTGGACGGGAAGGTGGTCACCAAGACCAAGACCTACTCCCAGATCCTCCCCGCCGCCACCGACGAGGCCATCCTCACCGTGGCCAAGGCCTTTGATGCGCTGACCACACCCACCATGGAAGGCACCTATGTGGTGGATACCAACCAGCTTATTGAGACGGCTTAAGGTGGCTGGCCCGCACACCGGGCGCGAGACGGTATCTTCAGTCCGCAGTCTATTAGTATGAATTCAGAATGAAAAAGAAAAAAGAAAAAGAAGGAGATTAACACATGGCAACAACAACGACCAAAGACCTCGTCTGCACCTTCGTGATGGACGACGGCACCAACAGCAGCATTACGATTCCGGATTACAACCCGGAGGTGGCGGATGCCACGATCAAGACCCAGCTGAACGCTGCGGTGGCGGCGAATGTCCTAGGCTCCGGGGGCCATGCCTTTACCGGGCTGTCCGCGGTGAAGAAGGTGGATACCACGACGACTGAAGTTACCATTGAGTAGCTTTTGACCGAGCACAAAGCGCGACAGGCAAAAGCTCAGGGCACTGTTCATGAGCACGTGTAAGCGTGCGAATAGGGCCCGGGTCTCAATGGCACGCAAGGGACGCGGCTTTCTTCCACAAAGTGGAATCAAGAAAGCCGGGGAACTTGTGATCCTTGGAATATGCCCAAGCCGGGGGACCGGGGAGGGGGCGGGGGGGTACTGGCCGGGGATGTCCTGCCGGGGCTGTCCGTGACTGGCATCAATATGCAAGGCTCACGCTCATCAGACAGCTGCGCTGTCTGCTTCGAGATCGCCTTGATATTATGCCATTCACGGACAGGTCGTCTTTTCCACTCTCTTTATCCATCTGGGTTTTCTTCAATCCTCACTCCCGGCGCGTCCGGTGTTTATCATCCCCGGTTACCGCCCATGGTACGCTGCATGGTGATCGCTGTGCAGCCATTTTGCAATAAGCGTGGAAGGGAGGCGGGGTGGAAAGTTGCCATTCCCGGACAGGTTGCGCATTCCACTCTCTTTATCCATTTGGTTTTTCCCAAACCTGACTCCCGGTGCGTCCGGTATCCGCCATCCCCGGCTACCTTTTAATGTACGCTGCATGGTGATTGCTGTGCAGTAGCCTTTCAATAATAGCAGAGGGGGTGGCGGGGTGAAAAGTTGCCATTCGCGCTGGGTGTCCGCGGACAGGATAACACCAGGGCGAAGTGGCCGAGAACAGTGCTTTCCTGTACTCGGCCCCTGAGCATCGGTGTTTCCTGACCGCGGTCACCCAGTCAGTAACCGCTCGTATCACCCCGCCGCCCCGTTACCCCGCTCCACCATCATCCCCCCAGAAAGGACCCGCCCATGCCCGTTATAGAAAACCTGACCCTCATCCTCAGCCTGGTCCTGGGCCTCATCACCCTGATCACCTACGTCATCCGCGCCGCCACCAAGAATACCAACGCCATCGCCCGGCTGACCCTCATCCTCCATCAGCTGGACGAAACCCTGCGGGACATGCAGGCGGAGATCAGCGAGAACCGGCGGCGCTTTGAGGACCGGCTGGACGGCCACGACAGCCGTCTGGCCGCCCTGGAGGCCCGGGCGGGGGAGGGGCAGGGATCGAAAGATCATCACCATTAACTTCCTCCCCAACCACCCGGCCCCGCCTTGAAGAAAGGCTGCCGGGCGTTTTTACCGGCACCCTTGGCAAAAAAAGCCCCCCCTTCACCGCCGCCAAACCGTATTCATCCAAAAGGAGAACTCTTACCCATGCCTCAAGAAATAACCCCTATGACCCAAGAAACCGAACGCCTCAAAGCCATCGCCAACCTGCTGTGGCTGGCCGTATCCCTCTTAAGCGCCGGGCTCACCGCCCGGGGCCACGACGCCCTGCCCATCACCGAGGCCCAGATCCTCACCGTCATTACCACCGGGAGCACCATCCTCAGCGCTCTGGCCTGCTGGTGGAAGAACCAGAACTGGACGGAAGAAGCCGTCCGGGCACAAGCTTATAAGAATCAGTTAACCCACCAGAGTACGGCGGACAATTAGAAAATCGAATCCAAACATTGTCATCAAAGAATAAAAAATGCATATCATTGTGAAATTACTGCCAGAAAAAATCCCCATATCGACAGTATATAAAACTGCAGATATGGGGATGGAATCATCCGATCAGTGTTTTTTAAGGCTTCGCTGGACTTCCGTAATGCGATCCATGGGGATGCCGGTGTAGAGGAAGATGTCATTTGTTTTTAATCCCTGACCCAACATCCGGGTAATGATTTCCAGTTGATTATCGGCTTTTCCCTTTGCTTCACCCTGCTGCATTCCCTGCAGGACGCCCTGTTGGTATTTTTCTTTATCACGTAAATACAGATTCATAAACTCCGCCTCCCATTCGGTATTGGATTTGATGCGCGCCAGTTCAGAGGACATGGCCTCAACCAGCGGGTTGTCGTCGTTAACTGGCATGGCCGTGTCCAGAAAGGTAAGGACCTGGTCAAGCTTGGGGTCGATGGTGTCGGTACCGCGGGTGTTGAAGAAGCACTTGTGGGTTTCGTCGCCCAAGAGCAAAGCCGGATCGTCAATGCAGCGGTTCTCAAAGTGATAGACGTGACGGCCTTTATTGAATGGATCGAAGGTGCCATCGCGTTAGACTTTGACGGAGCCGCAGGCGACAGGCAAAGTCTGAGGGCACCGGTTATGAGCACGCGTAAGCGTGCGATTGGTGTCCGGTAACCGATGGTACGCAAGGGACGAGGCTTTCTTCCATGAAAATGGAAGAAAAGAAAGCCGAGGAGCTTGTGATCCTCAGCTTTCGTACACGTCCAGCCGGACGCTTTTGGCGTCCATGGCGATGTCGATGGACTTTTGTTCCTCCGGGTATTCAACCCGGTCGATGTCGAATAATGATCACAAGTTCCTCACCTTTCTTTTTATTGAAATTATGAAGAAAGGTTCGTCACTTGCGTACCATCGGCTACCGGTTTGCACGTCCACGCTTACGCGTGGACGTAGACGCAAACCTATGACTTTTACGCTCACCTGCGGTTCGGTAAAAGTCAAGCGCGATGGCAAAGTCATCGCTGGGTGTCAGGCTTTGCCAGCGTTCTTGTATGGATTGAGGTATCTTTGTCGCCACGGGCATTTATCCTCCGGTCATTTAGTATATTCATTATACCAGCTTTCCCCCAAAAACACCAGATGGGAAAGCAGGGGTTAAAATAAATCGCTGTGGGACCCCGTCCGTGTCAGTGTCAATGTGACGCAATCCTGCTCTAATTTGTAAATCAGGAGCCAATCCGGCGCGATATGGCATTCCCGGTAACCGCTATAATTTCCCGTCAAAGGGTGATCATAATAGCGTTCTGGAAGAGGGTCACCCTGGCAAAGCAGGTTCAAAACCGCTTGCAGCCATTGGGGATTGTACCCCCGTTTGATGATTTTCTTGTAATCCCTCTTGAATTTAGCAGAGTAGCGGAGATCAAGCATTGAGGTCCTCCATCAGCTCATCGACGCTGTGGAAGCGGCGGCTCAGCCCCCGTTCATGATCCACATCATCCATGGCGGCCTGGGTTTCCGCGTTGGGGACGTCCAGTCCCACCTCAAAGGGAATCCGCTGCTGGCGGACCATGGTCCGGGCAAAAATGTTGACCGCCGTGGACATATTGAACCCCAGTTCTTTGCACAAAAGGTCAAACTGGCGCTTCAGTCCATCGTCCATGCGGATGTTGATATTGGTCTGACTCATGATTTCCACCTCCTTTGCGTCAATTATAGCACAATGTGCGCATAAATTCAATACAATGTCATAGTATTTCACGAAAGGAGCATTCCTATGCCCAACCTAGAACAAGCCACCCAACTATTCGAATCCCTCTGCAACGACGACGCCCACGGCTACAGCCAGATCGACCGGTGGGGGGAGTACAGCGATTTTGACTGCTCCTCGGCCATCATTTACGCCTTCCAGCAGGCGGGCTACCCGGTGTACGACGGCCGCCACGAGGGCTACACCGGCAGCATGGCCGAGGCCTTTGCCGCCATCGGTTTTGCGGTGCTGCCGGCGGATGTGGACCTGGTCCGCGGCGATATCCTCCTCAACGTGGCGGACCACGTGGCCCTGTACCTGGGGGACGGCCTCCTGGGCGAATTCTCCCAGTCCGAGGACGGCGGCATCGACGGCGCCTCCGGGGATCAGACCGGCGTTGAAGCCTACATCCACGGGTACTACGACTTCCCCTGGGACTGCGTGCTGCGGGCGCCGGATGACGCAGCGTACCCCGCCGGCAGTTTGGCCCCCTCTGCCAATTCCGCTGATCCCAGCAACCCAGCCAATCCCAACGGCAGTCTGTATCCCTTTGCCAACGCCGATGGCCCGTCCAGCCCAACCGCCCCCACCGGCAGTCTGTCCCCCTCCGTCAGCCCAACCGCCCCCACCGGCAGTCTGCATCCCTTCACCAACCCCGACGGCACCCCATGGCCCAGGGACCCCTTCGCCGACCTCCCGCCCCGGACCGACCCTCTGTCCATCCGCTACGCCGCCTGGACCGCCGAAGACGGCTGGCTCCCGGCAGTGGCCGACTTCACCGACTACGCCGGAGTGCCCGGCCATCCCATCCGGGGCCTGGCCATCGACCTGGACGGCTGCGGCTGGTACCAGGTCCGGACCCAGGATTCGGGCTGGCTCCCCGCCATCCGGGGGTGCGACGCCGCGGACTGGGAAAACGGCGTGGCGGGGGATACAAGCCCCATCACTGCGGTGCGGGTGTACTACGAAACCGCCGACCCCCGCCAGACCGGCTGGCTGGCCGCCGCCTACCAGGCGGCCCCCCTGGGCGGGGACTTTTATCCCGTCCAGTACGATGACAACCAGGGCAACGGCCAGGACGGCTACGCCGGAGACGCCATCACCCCCATGGACCGGTTCCGGCTGCGGCTGGAATAAATCCCTGTCTGCTCCCAGCATACCACCCCCATCGCCGGATGTGCTATCATGGAGAAAACCCACGGAAGGGGGGAGCGTGATGGGATGTCTCGGATGGCTGTTCCTGTTGGCCCTGATCGTCGGCGGACCGCCGCGGCGCGGTCCCTGGGGGCGTCCGCCAGGCCGTCCGCCGGGCCGGTGGCACTGAATCGAACACAGCATCAAGCGGCATCGCGCCGCTTTTTTTGTGGTCCGGATGTAAGTCGGTTGCATGGAAAACAAATTAGCGATATAATAATAAGTAATTTGCAGCCCTGCTGCGTGGGGAATACAAACGGCTCAGGGCCAGCTGGCAGGGCGAGAAAAACGTCGCCTACGAGCTGAAAACCAGTCACATGCCATTGGTCGTCCTGCAGGATCTGAACCTGGAAAAAGAGGATCTGACGGCCCAGATTGATTTCATGGTCATCGCCCGGAAAAAGACGTACATCATCGAATGTAAATCCCTGTACGGAAAGGTGACAGTGGATGATACCGGCGCCTTCACCCGGGAATACCAATACGGCCGCCGTCGGGAGTACAAGGGGTTTTACAGCCCGGTGACCCAGAATGAGAAACACATGGCCCTGCTGCGCCTGACCAAGACCAAAATGGGTAAGCTGGTCTTTGACAGCTTCCACCAGTCCATCGTGGTGATGGGCAACCCGGAGACGGTGCTGGACACCAAAAAGGCCCCCGCCGCCATCCGCAGTCAGATCGTCCGGGCCGATCAGCTCATCCACTTCATCCAAAAGGCAGAGAAAGCCTGCCGGGAGATGGAATCCGGGGATCCCGATAGGCTGGAGATAGGGCGATATTACCTGGAACTGTCCGTCGACCGGGATTGGCGCAGCCGCTACCAGCGCTACGAGGAGGCGATTTTAGCGCAGAAAGCCTCCCAACCCCATCCATCCTCGGGAAAAGGAGAAAAACGCCGCTGTCCCCGCTGTGGGGGCGAATTGGTGGTCTGCACGGGCAAGCACGGAAAATTCTGGGGATGCAGCCATTTTCCGAAGTGCTGGTATACCGAAAATATTGAAGAGAGAGACGCCGGGGCATGCCCTGTTCAAGCGACGTCACAGGAGGAAAACAAATGAAAGCACTATCCATCCAACCCCAATGGGCCCATCTGGTCCTGCTGGAAGAAAAAACCATCGAATACCGGTCCTGGAAGACCGATTACCGGGGTGATCTGCTGATCTGCGCGTCCAGCCGGGCGTTCAAAGGGACCATCAGCAAACACGCCCTCTGCGTCGTCACCCTGGCCGACATCGTCCCCTTTGAAAAACGCCATCTGAAGGGAGCCTGCATGGGCGAAATGCCCGAAGGGTCCGATCACTTTTGGGCGTGGAAATTCACCAACGTGCGCCTGATCCAGCCCTTCCCGGTAAAGGGAAAGCTGCATCTTTACGAAGTGGACGATGGGATGATCCACATCCTGCCGGCCGGTTGTTCCGATGACGAGAGCTGGTCCTGGTGGAAACAGTATTACCAGCCGTTCTTTGAAGAGGACTATTATTTCCCCCGGCGGTTGTTTTACGGAGAAGTGGTGGATGAACAGGCGTGGAAGAAGCGTCCGATGGATATCGTGAAGGCCATGCCTTATGGGTATCAGGTATGGTTCAATATCGACAGCGGGTTAAAAACCAAGGCCAACAAATGGTTTAAAGACAAGCAAAGCAGTCCCAAATACGGCTACGCCGCCTGGCGGGCCACGGGGAAGGAATGTGCGGATTTCCTGGAATCCCAAGAAATCGCCAGGCCGGAAGACCGTGAAATCCTGGAAAAGATGAAGAAGGTAGGGTTGTATTATGTGGAGGATTATTGAGCGGGTGGCGTGAAAAAGAATAATGGATCATCATGGCCCTCCCACTGTTCAAAAGGTTTGTATTGGAGAAAAAGGGAAATCAAAATTCGCCTGGTGATGACCATCATGTGATTAAAATGATAAAAAAGCCTGTGAAAAAGTGTGATGCAAAATATGAAAGATACAAAGTATTTTTGAAATGATGAGCAAAAAAATCAATGAATGAATATGGAAAGGGAAGGAAAGAAAATCATGGACCGAAGTTCGATTGTTGTTACATATGATGGTGATTTGGACACTTTGTTTGAAAATGCCGATAAAGCGCTGATGTTGATGGATGCCCAGGACATCAAGTATGATTATCACAAGCATGTTTTGTATGCGAGTGTTCCAATTGGAGGGAATAAGACACCCTTCGCCCTCCATTTGATGATGGTATCATCCAGACAGCTGCAAATCACATACATGTATGACTCCCAACGTGTTGTGCGGATGTTCATTCACGCCTATTTTGATCCGGATTCCTACGAATTGGCGATGATGGATTGGAAAACAGCAGAGGAAGCTTGTGAAAAGCTCAAAATAGAAATAGACAGAAGAAAGCAGGCTTTGGCTGAAAAGAAGAAAAAACCGATCATAAAATCATCGAAACCTTCGGCCCGGACCCAAAGCGATTTTATACGAATGGCCGATGAATCGAAGGCGAGATCCTCACTTCGACATGAAAAGATAAAGGAAGTAGCTTCAACTGTTTATCATATCCGAAATGCGGAACATACCCGGAAATTTGAAAAGGAAATGATGAACCAATCAAAAAAGAGACATGGTTTATTAAGGAAAAGGAAGTGATTGAAAATGTGTTTGGCAATTATTCTGGTCATCCTGGTTGGAACGCTGATTATAGCGTTAATCGCGATGGCAGCCTCAGCAGCCGTTATTATTCTGCTTGGCATTCTTCTGGTTTGTATCATAATAGCGATTTACCGATATTTTCAGGAAAAGAAAGAGCGGGAGGCCATCGAAGAATTGGAGATGCATTACCGTCAGATGAAGAATGAAGTGGAGCATTCAGATGTAACAATAGAGGAACTGACAAAACAATTGGTTGATTTAGAAAAACAGCATCATGAGGCCATCTTGTCCGATGAGGATTATATGCAGGCAAAACGTAAATTGTTAAAATAATAAATTTTGAATCGCGGCTTTGGAGGATTTTAAACCGTGAATTGAATGCGCAGATGATGATGGGATTGGGAATCGTATTTGCGTACCAGTCAAAAATGACTGATAAAGGGACAGGCAGTGGGGTGTTCGGATGATGAGAGGTAATGGGAGAGTAAAATGAAGAGGATACGGGTTGAGTGGGATCAGGAGGAAATGGAAAAATTGGTGGACATTTTCATCCGGCATCAGGGAAAAACGGGATCGGACGTGGACGTCGAACTCCTGGCCCTCTCCCGGGAGCTCAATGAACGGGCTGACCGGCTGGGAATCGTGCATGATGCCAAATTCAGAAATCTGAATGGGCTGCATATGCAGTATAAGAATTTAAAGTATGTTGAGACAGAAGGGAAGGAAGGGTTGAGTGGGGCCAGTGCTTTGATGCGGGAAGTATTGGGAAGGCGATTGAAAAAGAAATTTAGTTAATTGAAATGAGGGAAAAGAGAAAATAATCTGAAATAAAAGAAAGGAAAGAAAAATGGGTCGGAATGATTGGACGAATTTTCTAAATATAGAGTTAAAATCTTAAAGATTAGAAAATGAAGCAATGTAAGATTAAAAAAAACACATTATTCATCAATAGAGAGAAATGGAAATGTATGTAGATGTAGAAACCATCTGTTTGTAAATTGACTGGAATAATATTGTTATATTGTGAAATGCGCTCAATTATGTTAATATTAATGAAAAATGATTACGGACAGATGTGATGATAGATTAGAGGTAGGTAAATGGGGGAAATAATCAACACAATTGAAAAAATTACATCCGGGAAGAGTTATCATGCGAGTAAATATTGTCATGATTCAGAATCTCGAGCTAATGGGATGTACGATGATAATGCGGAAAATGTAATATGGGAAGATGTAGGTGAAACAGAAGGTCGAACGAAAGCAACAAAATAATAAGGGAACAAAACTAGTTCTAAGGAAGGAAATCCCAGTTTCTGCAATTGAGAAACATCACAAGATCATTCATTCGGAAAGAATAAGCATAGGAGTTACGGTTAAAATAAAAGCATGTGCGACTAATCATATAAAAAGATTTAAATTAGATAAATATTCTTTACCACCTTATCAATAGCATAACCATTTACAGTGATTTTTACCAAGGAAAGGAAAAACCATGGAAAACCAAAATAATAACGAGATCGTTCGAAAGATGGCCGATTGCGCTTTTTATCCAGTCCCGGCAGAAGAAAAGGAAAAAAAGGATGTGTCCCGGCGGATGAAACTGCCCTTGACTGAGATTTCAGCTTTTGGAGCGGCCTTCGCTCCTTTGGCGGAGGCCTTTCAAAATACGGGGGCTGCCGCAGAAGTAAGCCAATTGTACACCGTGACCATCCCAGAGGGGACCCATCTGGGAGTGCTTGCAAGCGGAGCTGGGAATTTTGGCGCGGTCTATGATGCGGGAAATAAGATGGTCGGGCAGGCAGTCATCAATCCCGCCGCCTCCATGGCGGCGGCGCCAGTGAATCCGTTGATCCTCGACCCGGCCATGCTGCTCATGGCGGTTGCATTGGCCAATATGGATAAAAAGCTGGACAAAATCCAGGAAATGCAGAAAGAGATTCTGGATTATCTGGTCCAGAAACAACGGTCCGATTTAATGGGTGATGTTAAATTTTTAGAGGATGTATTCCAGAATTACAAGTACAATTGGAATAATGAAAAATACAAGGACAGTTATCACATCAAAGTGTTGGATATCCGGCAGGACGCGGAAAAAAATATCGATTTTTATCGGAAGCAAATCGCGTCTAAAATCAAGAAGAATGTTTTCATCCATGGCGACCAGGATGTGAAGCGGCAATTGGACGGAATCAAGCCAGAGTTCAAGGATTATGAGCTGGCTTTGTATTTGTTCGCCTTTTCGTCTTTTTTGGAAGTCATGCTGCTGGAAAATTTTGATTCAGCTTTTTTGAATGGTGTCGTCAAACGGATTGAAGATCATTTAGCAGATTATCAGGCATTGTATTACGAGTGCTGTCATCAGATTGAAGAAAATGCCAGGTCTACGGTACAGGCCCAGTTCCTCAATGGTTTGGCCAATGCCAATATTTTCGCAGGGAAGGCCTTGGCCAAAATTCCAGTCATCAGCCAATCCCAAATTGACGAATCCCTGGTGGGTACCGGAGGAAGGCTGGAAGAATATGGACGGAAGAGGGCAGAACAGACGGCAGAGCAATTGCAGAAAAGCCGGGACGATTATGTTGGCCCCTTCATCGACAACATCAAGATGGTGGATGCGCTTTACAATCATCCCGTTGAAGTGGTTTTTGATAAAGAAAACATCTATTTGGAAAGGCCATAAAACGGATGGATCTCAATGTAAAAATAAGTTATACCTATCGGTTATTTTCGACTGATAGCTAAGCAGTGGACGAGAGAGAACGCTGTTTGAAAAAGAATCGTTAAACCTTGGAAAGGGATAATAAGTTAATCGCGTGAAGTCTGATAATAATTTGAAACAAAAGAAAAATAATGAATTGTATTATATACAAGAACTTCAGAAACTGGCGAATGAATATAAATTAACATTTGCAATGCATTCAGGAGGAATCAAGACCACTGGAAAGGCTCAAAAGGAGTATGAAGAGAAATTAATTATTCATATCAAAAATCAAGAGATTTGCAGTTTAGGTACGGGAAAAAATTTGAATGAGGCAAAAGAAGATGGGGCATATAAATTACTCAATGTACTTCTAACTCATAAAATCAGTAAAAGAATTAAACAGTCTATCAACGTAATTTTAGATAATGGAGAAAAAAAGAAAGAGAAAAAAACAGAAACAGAAGAAAAAGTAAATTCTAAGGGTAAAATACCAGATGAAATTAAAAGCACCAACTGGCAAATAAAAAAGAAAATATGCGTATTAGGAGAAAGTAAAAGTGGAAAACGAAATTTTGCAGTAGTTACAAAGGCCGGCGTTGACGACTGCTATTGTATTGGCGATTGGCGGATGGGGCAATTGAAAAACGGTGTGTTTTTCGGCCCGACTGAAGCAGAATCGATTTGTAAATTGCTTGATGACATAATGCCATTACCGTTGAAACTTAAGAATGAGTTGTATTATATACAGGAACTTCAGAAACTGGCAAATGAATATAAATTAACATTTGCAATGCATTCAGGAGGAATCAAGACTACTGGAAAGGCTCAAAAGGAGTATGAAGAGAAATTAATTATTTATATCAAGAATCAAGAGATTTGCAGTTTAGGTACGGGAAAAAACTTGAATGAGGCAAAAGAAGATGGGGCATATAAATTACTCAATGTACTTCTAACTCATAAAATCAGTAAAAGAATTAAACAGTCTATCAACGTAATTTTAGATAATGGAGAAAAAAAGAAAGAGAAAAAAACAGAAACAGAAGAAAAAGTAAATTCTAAGGGTAAAATACCAGATGAAATTAAAAGCACCAACTGGCAAATAAAAAAGAAAATATGCGTATTAGGAGAAAGTAAAAGTGGAAAACGAAATTTTGCAGTAGTTACAAAGGCCGGCGTTGACGACTGCTATTGTATTGGCGATTGGCGGATGGGGCAATTGAAAAACGGTGTGTTTTTCGGTCCGACTGAAGCAGAATCGATTTGTAAATTGCTTGATGATATAATGCCATTACCGTTGAAACTTAAGAAAGAAACAAGAGGTAAGAAAGAAATAAGTGGCAAGAAAGAATCGTCAAGTTCTATTATTAATGAGGTTGCTTCAGGAGATACGACAACCTTATCAGCCCAGATGAAACCTGAAGAACAATTAGAAATTATCCGTTCAGAGTTGAAAGGTCGCAACAAGTTTGAAACATATTGTGGCCATTCAGATAAACTTTTGCCACATCAAAAGGCGGCATGTCGAATTGCGGAAATCTATGATCGCTTTGCTTTTTTTTATGATACTGGGACAGGGAAAACTGTTTTAGCCTTAGATATTATTGCATCAAAACATCGAAAGGATGAGACGAGGTTTCTGATTATTTGTCCAAAACCGATTATTCGTACAGGATGGTTGGAAGACCAGATGAATTTCTATCCAGAAATGAGATTAGCACCGCTTAGTAGTAACATAAAGTTAGAACATTATGTTGAGATTAACAGGCGATGGAACAAATTAATTGGGAGAAATGAGTTTGATGATCATTTCGATTTTGGTGAGTGGCAGAATGGGAGTAAAGCTCAGCGATTAAAAAACATAAAAAGGGTAATTATAAAAAAAGCGGATCATTACATTGTAAATTCAGAAGCCTTTATTAGAGATGTAGATTTCTATAAAAGATTAAATGTAAATGGTGTGATCATTGATGAGAGTTCTATTATAAAAAATCCTGGAAGTAAGATAACAAAAGCACTATTGGAATTCACATCAGATTGTAAATATGTGTATTTATTGTCTGGGAAGCCGGCGCCAAATAACACTCTTGAATATTTTTCTCAAATGAAAATTGCCTCTCCTGATGATTTTCATATGTCTTATTATGCGTTTAAAAAAAGATATTTCAAAACAGAAAATGGACATGTTGTAATCAAATCGCAAAAAGATCAAGAGAAATTAATTCAGATGATAGCTAAACGGTCTATCGTTGTTGCCAAGGAGGATTGCTTACAATTACCAGATACAGTTCACATGATTAGGAAAATTAATTTGGATGACGAGGTAATGGAAAAATATAATGCCATGTATAATGATTATTTCATTGAAATTGAGAGGAAAGAGAAAGAAAGTAAAATTAACAAAACGTTTTACACTGCAGAAAACAAACTGGCTTCATTGATGAAACTAAGAGAAATTGTGTCAGGATTCATACTAGACGACAATAATAAGCCATGTAATATACATAAAAATAAAATAGAGGAACTGTTACATGTTCTGGATGAAATTGGAGACGCACAAGTTATTATTTGGTGTCAATTTCAATATGAAATTGAAGTGTTAGAGAGCGAATTGAAAAAGGTTGGAAAAACTGTATTGACAGCCTATTCGAAAAGAAAAGGCGGTACCCTGGATGATAATATTAAAAAATTTAAAAATGGAGAAGCCGATATTTTGTTAGCGCATCCAAAAACATTACAATATGGCGTTACTTTAACTAATTGTCATTATTCCATTTATTACTCATTATCCTATAGTTTTGAACAGTATTACCAATGTCATGACAGGATATACCGCTTTGGCCAAGGAAAAGAATGTACATATATCTTTTTGCAAGCAGAAGATACGATCGATGAGTTGATTTATCAATGCGTCATGAACAAGAAAAAACATGCAGTTTTTTATGAAGAATTGATAAAAGATGCGAAAAAGCATCATATTGCATATAATAAGGCAGTGAATAGATGAATATGAATAATTATCACATTATACAAGGGAAACAGAAAAACAAACAGATTGTCATAATTGAAAATACGTCTAATAATTCGTTTTTTATAAAAGAAAAAATAAATAGTGGACTGGTCAATTCAATAAAACTCAATAAAAATGAGATGGAGAAATTGCACGAAGCATTGTTTGGAATAGAAAATTTTTGGACCGAGATGGATCAATCTGCATCGGGAATCAATTCAGAATCGTCAAATGACGATTGAGGTAACAAAATCCCATGACCATAACCATTCCAAAAGTGACCGCCAGTTATTTCGATGCAAATTAGAGAACAACCGTCCCTATACAATACAAACTAGACTGACACACCTCCCACATCAAGAAATAAGTTGCACCTATTGGACAAAACTGTCCAATCCTGATTTCCCACTGTCCACCTGTATTCATCCCAACATCCGGATGATTCACTATCATCCCCTTTATGGGTCAATCGAAAACGAGGCCGAGCATGCATCCATCCCTTTATGAGCAAGTCATCAACCAATTATTAGCCAATACCATTGATCAGCAAGACCCGGCAACCACGCGGGTGGAGACGGCGGGCATGGATAAGGCGGAAGCCGCAGACATTTTATCGGGGTATTTTGGAGGTGTTTTGCGGGAGGCCTTAACCCAGACCGGGGGCAGTGGCACGCAAAAACTGGCCCATCAGGTCCAATTGGTTAATGCCCTGGTTCAGACGTTGGCGGCCTTTATGGGCGAGGGCACATGGCAAAAGCAGGCGGTGGATCCCCGGGCGGAGCAATTGCTGGCCATTTTGGATAAACGGGG
>Ga0268357_101508_pt1 | contig 14971 bp, 10 predicted proteins | sample BioMet10_FD_192466 | JGI IMG/M metagenome (GOLD analysis project Ga0268357, IMG submission 192466) | Sewage microbial communities from Oakland, California, United States - Biofuel 10 (Illumina Assembly) | ecosystem: Engineered > Wastewater > Sewage > Unclassified | place: USA: California... | reverse complement strand
TACTTTGTGTACGCATAAGCTTTGAATATTTGAATGTTTAAGTTTGGTACCTCAAATATAAAAAATACTCTTAGCTTATGCTTCTTATTTTTTCACTTCAGCATATTTATTGCAAACATAGGATCTGACACCCACAAAAACATATATACTTATTATTCAACGTATTGCAAAATACAGTAAGACTATCAGGGTGGAGAGGGTGGAGTAAAAAAGAGTCTTTTCGGTTTCCAAAAAATTAATTTTGATAATTCCGCAAAATGCAGAATTATCAAAATTTTATTTTTCAGGACTAAAAAAGAACAATTTCTCTCCACCCTCTCCACCCCAGCGAAACGGATTAATCTATCATTCAACACTTTACAAAATAATAGAAATAAATTCAAGTGACTAAAGAGAATATTAACGATTAACCGCAATCAGACTATTATATCTCTCGGCAAACATTAATCATTTATTGGCGGGAGGTTGATGCAAACATGTACATGTTCGGAACCAATCATGTACAAGATCGATAATCGAACATGTACATGATTGAAAAATGGTAACCTTTTGTTTTTATTAGTTTCCGGCGGGATATTTGTTAAACACCTTAATAAAGATGTTTTCTTATCAGAAGTTGAGTGACAACTGCCCGTCTCCCAGTAAATTAAAAGTCATTCTGTGGTAAGGAGTAGTGCCGTGAAGGGCTATTGCTGCACGGTGTTTCTTTGTGGGGTAGCCTTTATTGTGATCCCAGTCATACACAGGGAATTCTTCGTGCAAGCGGTTCATATAATCGTCCCTATAGGTCTTTGCCAGGATGGATGCTGCTGCTATCGACAGATATTTACCATCACCTTTTACAACTGTGGTGTGAGGTATTTCTTTATACTTTTTGAATCGGTTTCCGTCAATAAGAAGATGCTCGGGAGCAACGTTCAGTTGGTCTACCGCACGGTGCATGGCAAGAATTGAAGCATTAAGAATATTGATTTTATCAATCTCTTCCGGTGTAACAATACCTACCGCCCATGTCACTGCTTCCATTTCAATAACTTCCCGAAGGGCATATCGTTGCTTTTCTGTGAGTTGTTTGGAGTCATTTAATAATTCGTTCTTAAAATCGTGAGGAAGAATTACGGCAGCGGCAAAGACTGAGCCCGCCAGACAACCGCGTCCGGCCTCATCACATCCGGCTTCTATAAGGTCTTTATTAAGATATGGTAATAACATGATTTCTATATTTATATAAAGCAAAGATAGAGTTTTATAAAATATAATATCTTCTCAGGTCAAAAATTACCCAAAAAACGCCAAATATTAAAATCCTTGAGTTTTAAAAACAGCTTATTTTGTTTCATTGCAAAACGTAAAAACGAAATGCTAAAGTTAATATGATTTCTCATTATCAAAGTCGAGTACACTTCATATTTCATTTCGTTTATGTAAGGAATAACCTTAACAAGAAAGACATGAAAAAAACATTACTTTTATCGTGCTTCACATTGGCTTTCGCCTTAAATGCCACCGCACAAAAGATTGACTTCAATCTGCCAGGCAGACAGCCAGAACAAGTTACCGAAAACGGTTTCATTCCGTGGGCCATAACCACAGGAGTAAAAGACACTCTAGTAATAGACGAAACAAGTGGATTAAAAGTCGTTGTTGCCAACGGTCCTAACTCGGCGGGTAAAACATTGAAAGCCAACTGGTGGAAAGATGGAGTGGGCAAATATTCGAAACTGATAGGAGACGGTATAGCAGTATACGACTTTGTTGACAACAACACACCGCAGTTGCAATCGGGTTCGGCTGAACTCACCATCACAATCAGTGGCCTCACGGCAGGCAAACATTCCATTCTTGCATACCACAACAATACTGATGGATTCACTGCTCCGCCAGTAGACGTATATGTGGACAATGTGAAAATGGTATCTGGAGTACTACAAACTAACAGAGCACAGAAACCTTCAAATAGCGGCCAGTCATATATTACGTTCAACGCAGAGGCCGGCAAGGATGTGGTTATATCTTACCGCACTGTTCCCGACCCATCGGTGAACTATACCGCTCAATATTTCACCACTACCGTGTTTGTCAATGCCATCATTCTGGACGAACCGAACCCACTAACAACAGCATTGAATCCAACCCCGGAAAATCTCGATATGCATACCGATGCCGACAACGGTACCTGCACGCTGAAGTGGACACCAGCAGTAACAGCTGTGAAACACCATCTCTATATGGGAACATCCGAAGGCGCTATGAGCGAAATCGCTATCCAAACAGATACGTTCTATGTGATGAAAGATGCTTATTCACTGAACACGTACTATTGGCGAGTAGATGAGGAAGACGCAACTGGAAACACATATAAAGGTGAGACATGGTCATTCCGTCCGCGACATCTCGCATTCCCTGGCGCAGAGGGCTATGGCCGATATGCCACCGGAGGAAGAGGCGGCACGGTGTATCATGTAACATCGCTTGATGACGATGCGTTAGCACCACAACCTGGAACTTTTCGTTATGGAATTAGTAAAGTAAGCGGACCACGTACCATTGTATTCGATGTTGGCGGGGTTATCCAGTTAAAAGGCCGCTTAGCCTGTAGCGATCCCTATGTCACCATTGCGGGACAGACTGCCCCTGGCAACGGAATCATGTTCCGCTCGTGCCCGTTCGGTATGGCGTCCGAAGGTATCACCCGTTTTCTGCACATGTTTCTAGGTCATGATGCTGCTACATCCGAGACTGGATGCGATGGACTGGGAATGGCGGGGAACAACCACGCTATCATGGACCATTGCTCTATAAGCTGGACTATAGACGAAGCTTTCAGTAGTCGTAATGCGAAGAACGTTACATTGCAGCGCACCATGATATCAGAAGCACTGAACGTTGCCAACCATCCTAACTACCCTTCAGGTACAGCACATGGTTATGCGGCTACGATAGGTGGAGACACCGGATCATACCATCACAACCTGATGGCACACAACGAAGGCAGAAACTGGAGTCTCTCTGGTGGTCTGGACGGCAGCGGCGCTTATGCCGGTCACCATGACGTATTCAATAACGTGTGCTATAACTGGTGCGGACGAACTACAGACGGTGGAACTCACGAAGGAAACTTTGTAAGCAACTACTACAAAATGGGACCATCTTCAAAGATATTACAACTGCTCACCGCAAACCTTGAAGGTACCGGTACCGGTTCACAAAGTTATTATGTGAACGGAAACATCCGTGAAAATCTTGACGGAAGTAAGACTCAGGACAAAATCGATGATACTTATAGATATACACTATCAAACGGACAGGTGTTGAACTGGACTGTATTTCAAGACAAACCATTCTTTGAATCATACGCCACCATCGAGACAGCTGATGCTGCTTACAAAAATGTATTGTCCGACGTGGGCTGCAATATGCCAATGCTCGACAACCACGACATACGTATGGTGAACGAAACACTTAAAGGTATCACCACAACCGTAGGTAGCCGGTCGGGGAAGAAAGGTCTTATCGACTCTGAAGAAGATGAAAATTGTGAAGGCTTCAACGGCATCAACATCAATGAAGCACACAGAGCAAGCGATTTCGACACCGACAATGACGGTATGCCGGATTGGTGGGAAAAGGCAAAAGGACTGAATCCTGCTGAAGCTGACAATAATGCCGATCCGGATAAAGATGGTTACACCGTTCTGGAAGATTATCTTAACTGGCTGGCTGAGCCTCACTTCACTATTAATAAAAGCATAAGCATAAACTTGAAAGAATATTTCGCAGGTTATGACAACAATCCTTCATTCGAAATTATCGGAAGTTCCGATATGTCTTACGATAGCAACGAAGGAATCTGTACATTCACCCCTGCAACATCGTTCACAGGATTCCTGAACATAAAGGTAAAGGCAACAGATGATGACAATGTAGGTTCACTGACACGTAACTTCAACTTCTATATATCGAGTGAAGCGACTGGTATCAACAATGTTCAGACCGACGACACGTCGACCCTAAGTGACATCTATAACATTTCCGGAATAAAAGTTCGCTCAAATGTCAGCAGCACTGATATATCTAACCTTGCTCCCGGTATTTACATCATAAAGAAGCAGAACGACAAAACGGTAACAAAGAAAATAGTAATAAAATAACTATCAACGGGCAGAAACACATTAATTTAATAAAATCATGAAAAAACATTTTATTTGTATCATCTTAATAATGACGATGGCAGTGCCTCTATTTGCACAGCAACAACTCAACCCAAAAGATTACGAATACTCATCAAGAGAGTGGAAAAGAATTGTAAGGGAAAGCCCGGATGCCTTCTTCAAGACAGAAGAAGCAAAACGAATAGCTGATAACGTATTAGCATATCAACGGGAAACAGGTGGATGGCCTAAGAATCTTCCAATTCATCGTCCGCTTGGCGACGAATTGGATATTGTGTTGAGCGACAAGAAGAAACGCAATGACTCTACAACCGACAATGATGCAACTATTCTGGAAATGACTTATCTGGCCAGACTTTACAAACAACAACCGGAAGAACGCTACAAAAAAGCATTCTTGCAAGGTGTGGAGTTTTTGCTTAGTGGACAGTACGATAATGGTGGCTGGCCACAATTCTGGCCCGAGAATCGTGGATACCAGGTACAGATTACTTATAACGACAATGCAATGGTGCAGACTTTAATGGTTATCCGCGATCTGCGCAACAGTGTGGCACCGTTTGATTTATTGGTGGATAATGCATTGAAAGCTCGTTTAACAAAAGCTTTTGACAAAGGTGTAGAATGTATACTAAACACACAAATTATTGTAAACGGCGAACCAACTGTATGGTGCCAACAGCACGATTACAAAACTCTAAAGCCTACTTCAGCCCGTGCTTATGAATTGGCTTCTTTCTGTTCGGCAGAAAGTGCTTCATTGGTGCGCCTGTTGATGGAACTTCCCAATCCCGACAAACGAATTAAAGCAGCCGTTAACGGAGCTATGAAATGGTTCGAAGCTCATAAACTGACTGGTATCAGGGTAGAGCGTTTCACTAACGAAGACGGCAAGAGGGATACACGTGTGGTAAATGACGAAAAGGCCGAACCGATATGGGCTCGTGATTATGACTTAGAGCAAGGAAAACCTATGTTTTGTGACCGCAACGGTGTGCCAGTTAAAACATTGGCAGAAGTAGGACACGAACGGCGCAATGGATATAGTTGGTATAATAGTGCACCGGCAAGCCTTTACAAGCAGTATGAACAATGGAAGAAGAAGTATATGTAAGTTATCTTTCAGTCAAAAAACAAATAACAAGTATAACTACAAATGAAAAAAATAGTATTGTTCATAGCCATTTCTTTTTACGCGACATTTGGCTCAGCACAAGTTGTAAAGTCCAATGCAATAGAGAATGGTAGAACCGGAGCTAATATAACAACCACTGCCAATTCAAATAGTGCTTCCCATTCAAAACTCTATAATGCAATTGTTTCTAATGGAGAAAGCATACAGGCTGCTATTGAAGCTGCTCCTCAACAACCCACGGAGCCTTATATTATACTGATAAAGAGCGGAACATACAATGAAAAAGTTATCATTGACCGACCAAATATCGTACTTCTAGGAGAAGATATGGAAAAGACCCGGTTAGTATATGCTGAACTTTCAAGCAAACGAAAGATTCAGGAATATAAAGGGCAGCCTGTGGGTAATGGGGTGATTGTTTTGCAGAAAGGTGCAGACGATTGTATAATTAGTGGGTTGACTGTTTACAACAATTATGGTAGTACAGTCGAAGCAACGACTTCGCATCAGATGGCAATTTATGGACGCGCCACTCGTACAATCATTATAAATTGTAATGTATGGGCAGATGGGAATGATGCTTTATCATTATGGGCTTCGGAGAATGGAATGTATTACCATGCCGATCTCAATTTAAGATGTCCCGGGGTAGATTTCCTTTGCCCTCGCGGTTGGTGTTATGCCACTCGCTGTACTTTCTATGGAGATGGACGAGCTTTAATCTGGCATGACGGACGTGGTGATTATGACAAGAAACTTGTTATAACTGATTCACATTTTGATTCTAAAAGCCCTGTCACCCTTGGCCGATATCATCACGACTCGCAATTCTTCTTGCTGAATTGTACTATGACCAACAAGATTATTGATAATCCTATTGGATATGCTTATTCAGACAAGGTACTTGATACATGTCCATGGGGGAAACGGGTTTATATGTATAACATAAAACGTGAAGGTGGAAACTTTGCATGGATGAAAAATAATCTTGAAGAAGCCAAAGGAGCACCCAAACCAGAAGAAATTAATGCCCGCTGGACATTTGGAGGTAAATGGGATCCGGAAGCAAAAATTAAGTCTTTGTGGAATGTTCTTGCTTACTAAATATCATCTATAGATAGACATAAAAAACAAAAGGGTTGTCCAACAGAACAACCCTTTTATTTTTTATATGTGTTTACTAAAACATCTTCCTTACTCGTTCGATTCCTGCTACCAATGCATCTACCTCTTCTTTGGTGTTATACAAACCGAAAGAAGCACGCACTGTACCTTCAATGCCCAAAGCCTGCATAAGTGGCTGAGCGCAATGGTGACCGGTACGAACGGCAATGCCAAGGCGATCGAGCAATGTGCCCATATCAAAATGGTGAATGTCTCCTACAAGGAAGGAAATTACACTTCCCTTTTGGTCGGCCTCGCCAAAGATTCTCATACCCTCGATTGTTTTAAGGCGATTCATAGCATAAGTAGTAAGCTCATGCTCATAAGCTGCAATCTCCTCAATTCCAATCTTTGATATATAATCAAGAGATACCGCTAATGCTGTTGTTCCGATATAATCGGGAGTACCAGCTTCAAACTTATACGGAAGTTCATTGAATGTCGTCTTTTCAAAACTTACAGTCTGAATCATCTCTCCTCCTCCCTGATATGGAGGAAGTTTATCGAGCCATTCTTCTTTTCCGTAAAGCACACCCACACCGGTAGGTCCGTAGATTTTATGTCCTGAGAATGCATAAAAGTCTGCATCCAGGTCTTGTACATCTACTTTCATGTGTGGAACCGACTGAGCTCCGTCTACAAGAACAGGAACACCATGTCCATGCGCAAATGCAATCATCTCTTTCACCGGATTGACGGTTCCAAGAACATTGGATACATGAGCTATGGAAACAAGCTTTGTACGTTCTGAGAAGAACGACTTATACTCATCCATCAGCAGTTCACCCTTTTCATTGATAGGAATAACCTTTATGGTAATTCCTTTGCGGGCTGCAAGCATTTGCCAGGGAACTATATTGCTGTGATGTTCCATGGTTGAGATTATAATCTCATCACCTTCACTGCAGAATTCTTCCCCAAAGCTAAACGCCAAAAGGTTGATAGACTCTGTTGTGCCGCGGGTAAAGATAATCTCGTTTGTGCTGCGGGCATTGATAAACTGCTGAACAGTTTTACGTGAACCTTCATGCAACTCTGTAGCCTGCTGACTAAGGAAATGGACTCCACGGTGCACATTGGCATTTACAGAATAATATTGTTCTGTGATTGACTCAACCATGCAGCGAGGTTTCTGAGTAGTAGCTCCGTTATCGAAATATATCAGCGGCTTACCATACACTTCGCGTTGAAGTATAGGGAAGTCCTGGCGAATAGATTCTATATTGATCATTGAATTACTATTTTTAAATGGATGAGTTTATTTACATCCTCTGCAACCTACGCATTTACTCAATTCACCACGGAAGCGTTTCTCGATAAGCAGATGCAGACGTTCTTTCAAAACGTCTATCCGGATATTGTCTACCACTTCATTGACAAAAGCAAACATCAACAGCAAGCGTGCTTCTCTTTGTGAGATACCACGAGCTTGCATATAGAAAAGTGCACCCTCATCCAGTTGTCCTACTGTTGCACCGTGACCACACTTCACATCATCGGCATAAATCTCGAGTTGTGGTTGGGTAAACATTCTGCATTCTTTGGTTATGCAAAGATTACGGTTTGTCTGTTGCGAGAATGTTTTCTGTGCATCCTTGCGAACCAGTACTTTTCCGGCAAAAGCTCCGCGAGCCTCATCATCGAGCACATACTTGTAGAGTTCGTTGCTGGTACAGTTGGAAACAGCATGGTCAATAAATGTATGATTGTCCACATGCTGATTCTTGTCGGCAATAGCCATACCGCAAAGGTTTATCTCGGCATGTTCTCCTGCCAGTAAAACGTGGGTACGGTTACGTGTAGTACCGTTATGCAGTGTCATTCCGTTAAGAAGAAGATTGGAACCTGCTTCCTGACGAACATAACAGTTAGAGATTCGTGTACTGGCAATATGTGTTTCTTCAAGTTCATACATATCGAAAACAGAATCTTTACCTGCAAAAATCTCGATAACCTGAGTAGTTAGGAAGTTCACTTGGTCTTGTGCATGGTCACAAACCAGCAGTTTGGCTTGTGCACCGTCTTCAAGTACCACAAGAACACGACGATTGACCATAAAGTCCACGTCTCCCCTAAGGATATTCACCAACTGAATGGTGCGTTCCACAACTACTCCTTTAGGAATATAGAGGAAAACCCCATCCTGTGCGAATGTAGTATTGAAGGCTGTTATTCCATCTTCTGAAGTTTTTGCCAGTTTTCCGTAATACTTACCTACAAGTTCCGGATAAGCTTCGGCCATATCTTTCAAACTACCCATCAATACGCCTTCCGGTAATTCTACTTTTGGATGTTCTTTGGAGTAGAAAGCATCATTAACCACGAAGTAAAGTGAGGTACTCATGTTGGGCACATCACATTTAAATACTTCATACGGATTAACCGGTATTTCCAGACGGTTCAGATTCAGTCCGTAGTTCGGAGCAAAGGCTTCGCTTACATCGGTATATTTATAATCTTCCAGTTTTTGGGTGGGTAAGCCTAATCGTTCAAAGTCGGCAAAAGCATCTGCACGCTTTGCGTTCAGCACTTCAGCACTGTGTGAACAAATCATCCCTTCACACTGAGAAAAGAGGTCGATATATTGTTGTTCTACCATAATTCTAGATGTTAATTGTCTACACTACAAATGGAATGCAGACAAATTAATTATTTATTCTCCCAGTTCTTTCTTAATCCAGTCATAACCCTTTTCTTCAAGTTCAAGAGCTAATTCCGGTCCGGCAGTCTTTACAATCTTTCCCTGATAAAGCACATGTACGATATCTGGTTTGATGTAGTCGAGCAATCGTTGATAGTGAGTAATCACAATTGTAGAGTTTTCCGGAGTCTTCAACAGGTTCACTCCATTAGCTACAATACGAAGAGCATCAATATCAAGTCCGCTGTCTGTTTCGTCAAGGATAGACAAGCGTGGTTCCAGCATAGCCATCTGGAATATTTCATTTCTTTTCTTTTCACCACCACTGAAACCTTCGTTTACAGAACGGTTTGCCAATTTATTGTCAAGTTCAACAACCGCACGTTTGTCACGCATTAGTTTCAGAAATTCGCTGGCAGTAAGAGAAGGCTGACCTTTATATTTACGATGTTCGTTTACAGCAGTACGCATAAAGTTTACCATACTTACACCCGGAATTTCTACCGGATACTGAAAACTAAGGAAGATACCTTCACGGCTACGGTCTTCCGGAGGAAGATCAAGAAGATCCTTTCCATAGAAGTGAACAGAACCTTTAGTTACTTCGAAAGCCGGGTTACCGGTCAACACAGAAGATAATGTACTTTTTCCTGATCCGTTAGGTCCCATAATGGCGTGAACCTCTCCCGGTTTCACTGTCAGGTTTATACCCTTTAATATCTCTTTGCCATTAATACTGGCATGCAAATCTTTTATTTCGAGCATATTATTTTTTGTTTTTATTTATCCTACTGAACCTTCCAAAGAAACCTGTAGCAGCTTCTGAGCCTCTACAGCAAACTCCATCGGAAGTTTATTAATTACTTCTTTTGCATATCCATTTACAATCAAACCAATAGCATCTTCTGTAGAGATACCTCTCTGATTACAATAGAACAGCTGATCTTCACTAATCTTTGATGTAGTAGCTTCGTGTTCAACGATTGCTGTTTCATTATGAATATCCATATATGGGAACGTATGAGCTCCGCATTTATCGCCTAACAAAAGACTGTCACACTGGCTATAATTACGTGCACCTTCGGCTTTTTCTACAACCTTAACCAATCCACGGTATGAATTCTGGCTCTTACCGGCCGAAATACCTTTAGACATAATAGTACTCTTGGTATTCTTTCCCAGGTGAATCATCTTTGTTCCTGTATCTGCCTGCTGATAATTGTTAGTAACAGCCACTGAATAGAATTCTGCCACAGAGTTATCTCCTGCCAGAATACAACTTGGATATTTCCAGGTAATAGCCGATCCTGTTTCTACCTGAGTCCAGGAAAGTTTAGAATCATCACCTTTGCAAATACCTCGTTTGGTTACAAAGTTATATACTCCACCTTTACCATCTTTGTCACCCGGATACCAGTTCTGAACAGTTGAGTACTTTACTTCTGCCCTATCGTGAACTATGATTTCCACAATTGCGGCATGCAATTGATTTTCGTCACGCATTGGAGCAGTACAACCTTCCAGATAACTTACGTAAGCATCATCATCGGCTACAATCAGCGTTCTTTCGAACTGACCGGTATTGGCAGCATTTATACGGAAATAGGTAGAAAGTTCCATTGGGCAACGTACACCCTTTGGTATATAAACAAACGATCCGTCAGAGAATACTGCAGAGTTTAGTGCAGCAAAGAAATTATCTCTATAGCCCACTACACTGCCTAAGTATTTCTTAACCAAATCGGGATGTTCACGAACTGCTTCACTAAAGGAGCAAAAGATAATTCCTTTCTCCATAAGCGTTTCCTTAAAAGTAGTCTTAACAGAAACCGAGTCCATTACGGCATCAACAGCCATTCCGCTTAATGCCAGACGTTCCTCGAGAGGAATACCAAGTTTATTGAATGTTTTGATCAGTTCAGGATCAACTTCATCCAACGATTTTGGTCCCTTTTTCTTTTTGGTAGGGTCGGCATAATAGCTTATACTTTGATAATCAATCTCAGGAATAGTAAGATGTGCCCATGTTGGCATTTCCAAAGTCAGCCAATGGCGGTAAGCCTTGAGGCGAAACTCCAGCAACCAATCCGGTTCATCTTTCTTAGCAGAGATCAGGCGAATTACATCTTCATTAAGCCCTACAGGGATAATTTCAGTCTGCACATCGGTAGTAAAGCCATACTTGTACTTTTCTTCCGTGATCTCCTTTAAATATTTATTGGGTTCTTCTTGTTGCATATTTAATGAATATATTTATTCGATACTTCTTTAACCAATGGGAATACGATTCCTGCTACCTTTTGTGTTGGATAATATAAGATGGCTCCTTTCTTATTATCTTGCGAAATAAGATGGTTGCTACTATCTATAAACTCCAGTACATTAATAAACAGGCTTGCTAATATAAGATATTTTAATCCGCCCAGCAAAGCACCGGCCCATTTATTTAACCAATTAATATGCATAGCTTCGAGCGTTTTGGTAAAAAATCCACCTGCCAATGTTGACAGTAAAGGTACAGCTACCCATATTATAATGAAAGCGAGAGCTCTGGCAAACGTCATTGATTTCGTAAAAGACGGACAAAGTGTTTCTGCAAACGGTATATACATTAATTTGGCAATATACAATCCCACTATTAATCCCACCGTAGAAAGCAAGAGCTTTACTCCTCCTTTTAAATATCCTTTTGCTGCGCCGGCTCCAATAACCAGCAATAACAATATATCAATTGTTCTCATTATTTTATATATAACAAAAAACGTGCCGATGTGCCTGTTACTATATCAAAAAGATACGTCAGCACATCGGCACGTTGTTATTGTCTTATTGACAAGCCAATTTGCCTATTGGCATTTTGGCTAATCAATTTATTATAAAGTCTGTTTCACTTCAACTTCTTCAAATGATTCAATAATATCACCTACCTTAATATCACTATAGTTTTGTAGACTGATACCACATTCATAGTTTACAGCAACTTCCTTCACATCATCCTTGAAACGTTTCAGAGCATTGATTTCTCCTGTAAAGATTACAATACCATCACGAATCAAACGAGCTTTGTTAGAACGTTTAACCTTACCTTCCTTAACCATTGCACCTGCTACTGTACCCACCTTAGTGATATGGAATACTTCGCGAACTTCAATAGTTGCAGTAACTTCTTCCTTAACAACCGGAGCAAGCATACCTTCCATTGCAGCCTTCACCTCTTCAATAGCATCGTAGATGATAGAGTACATACGGATATCAACTCCTTCTTGCTCTGCAAATCTACGTGCAGAAGCTGATGGGCGTACCTGGAATCCAATGATAATTGCATTGGAAGCCGCAGCCAAAGTTACATCTGATTCAGAAATCTGACCTACTGCCTTATGAAGTACGTTAACCTGGATCTGTGGAGTAGAAAGCTTGATCAATGAGTCGGACAATGCTTCGATAGAACCATCCACGTCACCTTTCACGATAATATTCAATTCCTGGAAGTTACCAAGAGCAATACGACGGCCAACTTCGTCCAAAGTAAGAAGTTTCTGAGTACGCAAGCCCTGTTCACGTTGCAATTGTTCACGTTTGTTGGCAATTTCACGAGCTTCCTGTTCTGTTTCGAGTACATGGAATGTATCACCAGCAGTTGGAGCACCATTCAAACCAAGAATCAATACCGGTTCTGAAGGACCAGCTTGTTTAATACGTTGATTACGTTCGTTAAACATAGCTTTTACCTTACCGAAGTTTGTTCCTGCCAATACGATGTCACCCATCTTTATTGTTCCGTTTGATACCAGAACAGTAGCAACATAACCACGTCCTTTATCTAATGTTGATTCAATAACAGAACCTGTTGCACGACGATCCGGATTAGCTTTCAAGTCAAGCAATTCAGCCTCAAGCAATACTTTTTCAAGTAATTCATGAACTCCATCACCTTTCTTAGCGGAAATATCCTGAGATTGGTATTTACCACCCCATTCTTCTACTAAGAAATTCATTTGAGCCAATGATTCTTTAATCTTTTCGGGATTTGCATTCGGTTTATCAACCTTATTAATTGCAAACACGATAGGAACACCGGCAGCTACAGCATGATTTATAGCCTCTTTTGTCTGAGGCATTATATCATCATCGGCAGCAACTATAATAATCGCGATATCTGTTACCTTCGCACCACGAGCACGCATAGCAGTAAATGCCTCGTGACCCGGAGTATCCAGGAATGTTATTCTCTTACCATCAGGAAGTTTCACATTATAAGCTCCAATGTGCTGAGTAATACCTCCGGCTTCACCGGCAATTACATTCGCCTTACGGATATAGTCAAGCAATGAAGTCTTACCGTGGTCAACGTGTCCCATTACGGTTACGATTGGTGCACGTGATTCCAAATCTTCATCATCATCCTCTTCCTCTACAATAGCTTCAGATACATCTGCACTAACATATTCAGTTTTGAATCCGAACTCATCAGCCACAATGTTAATTGTTTCAGCATCAAGACGCTGGTTGATAGAAACCATCATACCAATACTCATACAAGTACCGATAACCTGATTAACCGAAACATCCATCATACTTGCCAACTCGTTTGCAGTTACAAACTCTGTAAGCTTAAGTATTCTGCTGTCTGCCATTTCCTGATCTTCAAGAGCCTGTTGACGATTAGATACAGCGTCACGTTTCTCTTTACGATATTTAGAAGCTTTGTTTTTACCTTTAGAAGTAAGACGTGCCAGTGTTTCTTTAACTTGCTTTGCTACATCCTCATCGCTAACTTCTGCTTTTACAACAGGTTTCTTAAAGCGATTTCCTTGTTGTTGAGACTTGTTAAACGGTTTATTTCCCGGATGATGTCCGCCAGCTGCAGGTTTATTTGTACGTTCACTGTTAGGTACAGGACGTGCTATTCCCGAAGGAGCAGATACATTATTAATATCTACTTTCTCTTTGTTTATACGGCTACGTTTTTTCTTCTTTTTATCATCCTCAGCCTTATCTACAGTCTTAACTATTTTTTCATCATCCTTTCTTATCTCTTTGATAATAGCGTCTTTCATCAACTTCTTCTGCTCAGTACGCTGCTTATCTTTTTCTTCGCGTTCTTTGCGTTTTTCCTCTTTAGACTTCTTTTTAGGACGAGTGGACTGATTCAACGCTGCAAGGTCAATTTGACCAACTACATTGATTTTAGATACAAACGCTGTAGAAGAATGAATTTTAAATACATCATCTTCTTCGGTTTTTTCCACTTGTTCAACCATTTTTTCTTCCTTTTTCTCCTCTTTTTGTTCAGATTTAGGCATATTCTCTTTATTCACCACTGGTTTTGGAGATTCCTTCTTCACAATAACCACAGGTTTTTCTTCTTTAATAATTTGTTCTGCTTGCTTTTCTGCTTTTACTTCTTCCTTTGCAATTACAGGAGCTTTAGTTACTTCCTTTTCAATCTCTACCTTCTTTTCCGGAACAACAGGACGAGGTTGAGGCACTTCAGCTGGTTTTTGTTCGGCAACAGGCTGAGGAGCTACTTTCTGAGGTGCAACTGCAGGTTTTGGTTTTTCTACAATCTCTTCTTTTGCAGGAGGTGCAGTTTGTGTTGTATGTGTCTTTTTATTCAAATTCTCCAAATCAATTTTCCCAACTGGTTTGAATTTAGGAATGACATCCTCAGGAACAGTAACTTTTATAACTTTCTCCACTCTCTTCAGAGCTGGTTCTTCCTTCTTCTCCTGTTCAAATCCATCAATTGAAATAGATGCTTTGTTTCGATCTTTATTTTGGCGTTCCTGAATAAATTTTTCCGATTCTATACGCAAATTCTTATCTGTACTAAACTCTTTTACAAGAATAGCATACTGT
>Ga0268357_101504_pt1 | contig 15004 bp, 21 predicted proteins | sample BioMet10_FD_192466 | JGI IMG/M metagenome (GOLD analysis project Ga0268357, IMG submission 192466) | Sewage microbial communities from Oakland, California, United States - Biofuel 10 (Illumina Assembly) | ecosystem: Engineered > Wastewater > Sewage > Unclassified | place: USA: California... | reverse complement strand
CTCGTTTTTATCTAAAACGTGATGGATTAACCGAAAAAGGACTGATTCTTTAAATGATTGTTACGGTTTTTTATAGCACTAACGGTTCATTTCAAGTGGGTGGATATGCTCCGAAATATGCATCTATACCTTTGGATGTAAGTAGCATAGCTTAATCTCTTTAAATGTTATGGTTAGATACTGTAGATTTACAAGTATTACTGCTATTAACCTATTTTCTAAATGCTTTAGTTTTAAGATTATTATATCGAACTCAGATTGAAAATTGGAAAGAATATGATTTTTAGTAAATTGAAAATATTTTGGTTGGTTTGTGCATTACATCTTTTTCTTGTGCGTAGCTATGCACAGGTACCCAATCCTAATATCATTGAAGAAAAAGCGGTTAACTACTTTTGTGACTATGTATTAAAAGACGTAACACAACTTAGTCAATTAAAAATATGGTTTAGCGGGGCTACCAATGGAAAACCAAGTAATATTTATGATGTGGCTAATTGTTTAGGGGATATTAATATGTTTAAAGATAGTATTCCTAATAAAGCTTACTTAGATAGCTTAGAACAAAAATACTCTCAAACAAAGAGCAGAGTTATTAAAATTGCCCATATAAATGAATGTTTTTCTAAACGCTCTATTTTCAAGAAGAAAGATTATGGGCTATATCTATACAATGCAATTGAATATAAAGGAAATTGCTGCGTTGAGTTTTTTTTAGCAAATAAAGAATTTAATACATACACTATCATTGTTACTTTAGATACGAATTTAGTTCCTTTGAATTATTGCGTAAAGGCTATAACATATTAAAACCAGATTTTGGATTTTAGTGTACATCATGAAGAACATTCTTTAGTTCTTTCTTACCGATGAAGATATCAATATGGTACAAGAATAAAAGTCCGATATAAGAAACCCTGATAATAAAGCATAAAAAACAGATAAATAGAGTTTACTGAATAAGTGATCCTGCCATATTTATTTTATATGCTTTAGTTTGTTGCCTTATTTTCTTTATCCTCTGGTAATCAAAAGATGGCAATACTGCTGGTAATGATATTAATGTTAGACCTAGTGGCGGGGCTTTAATTGGAGTAGCAACTGAAACTGCTATAGTAACAACAGGTGGATCAGTTGCACCAGTTGCAGGTATGGCATTTTAATTCTAAGTAAAATAAAAAACATCAGAATATGAAATCGAAAAAAAAAGTTATTTTATTAATTTTATCTGTTTTAGGAGCTTATTTTATTATTTCTAGAATGATGACTGCAGATAAGTTGAATGAAGAATCAATGTTGAATAGTGAATATTGCTACCATGAAAAGTTTAATATGGAAGATTCTACTTTGTTTAATAATTTTGGATTAAAAAAAATGAATTTAATTTTTGTTCTGAAAAGTAATTATAGAAATCCGATAAAATGTTATAATTACAATAATCAAGGAAAATTATTTTTAACAAAGATAGATCTGATTAATAATATCCCGATGGATAAGTTTATATGGTTTCGTGAAGTTGCTTCTTATGAAAGTACTATGCATTCTTATTGTGATTTTTCTTCAGGAAATAAGTTTGATTTTTATATTCTCGGTGAAAAGACAGTTAAAGTCAATAAAATAATCTTTAGCTTGACAGGAGATGGCACGCAGATACAAAAAAATGTATTCAATAAAAACTTTGTCAGCTACTATCTACCAGTGTCTACTTTTTCTTTGAGATACGGTGAAAATGCACCAACTGATATTTTTTTTGGTGGCAAAGAAACTTTGTTTAGAGGGAGAGATACGTATCCTTTGATGATTTCATTCTACAAGGAAAAAAAATGTTTGTATATTTTAATTTTAATTCCTAATGAGAATGAAATGAATCTAGAGGGCGATTTGTTAGGGAAAATAATGAATGATAACTCAGCTTGTAGTTTGTAGATCGATTGGTTGAGTTAAAACTTTTGATTTCTGGATATACTTATTGCTCAGATAATCTTACAAATATGATCTAGTAATAATACAGATGATGGTTTTTATAGGATAGGTTTGTCCAGATGAAAATATAGAATGAAAAATATTAAAGCGATTTGAGTGATATTTTTTGAGTTAGTTGAATAAATAGTTCGCTCTTAAAAAGTTATTATGTAATTGGTTAGTAATAATTTATCATTATAAAATCTTTGATAACAACCCAGACGGATTATTGCGATAATGTGATCTATGAGAATGGAAATGCTATACCAGAAAGTCCAACTTTTAGTCAATCTGATAATGGTGAGAAAAGTTCTACCACAAATGGCATAATGATTTATAGCTGCAGTAGAACCGTTAAACAGTATGAAGTACAAAATTGATAAATAGGATAATTAGTTGTGCAAACAGTTTGAAAAGTAATATGGTTAAAATGCATGTTATGGGTTCGCAAGTAAAATATATAATTATCGAATAATGAAACGGATCATATTTAGTTTACTATGTTTACTACTAAGTATTAATGCCTTTACACAGCTTAATTCAGCAAAAATAAAACTTGTTGATGGAATTGTTATAAGTAAATATTCCAAAAATGCGTTTGGATCTTACTGTGAAATGGAAACTTACTTAATATATAATGGGGATACTATTAGGTTTTTTCAAAAATCAGTTGCTAATATTTACTTTCTAGAGAAATATCCAAGCCTTAAAAATGTATTAGGAGATTATGCTGATTATAACTATGATTATTTGCTTGAGTGGAGTAAAGGTATTTATAAACATGACTTATCTATATCGAATTATAATTTTCTTACAGAAGAATTAGGAAGTAAGATTGTTAAAAGTATATCTTTTTTCACCAAAGACGGATGTGATAATTTGTATAGTATTTATCAATTTACCGGATTAGTTGTATTTTATTTTGGCTCAACCATTCTTGATCCAAAACCTAGTGGTAACTGCTTTTGTCCAAAATTAGAAACAAGTGTTAATAATTTTGCAGTTCTAAAAGAAGCTGTAGATTTGAAGCCATTAAAAGAGACCCAAATAGTAGAAATGCGGCTAATAAAAAGTGGCATAAGAAGCATAGAAGTCTTTTATATGGAATAATATCATTTCTGGGTTGCAAAAAAAACAGCAAAAATTCAATACAATTTATTAAATTTGCAGGACCGGTTACAATTTACAGAAGGTTACACCACCGAATATGTTTATGATGCAGCCGGAGCGAAACGGAGAGTACTTTTATCTGAAAGATCATCAGGGAAATAATCGTGTGGCCTGTGACCAAAACGGTACAATTTACCAGGTGAATAGCTATTATCCATTCGGAATGACTTTCGGTGAAGGAACTGATAATTCCAATAATAGGTATAAATATAATGGAAAGGAGCTGGAGTGTATGCACGGATTGAACTGGTATGATTACGGAGCAAGGAATTATGGCCCAGCTATTGGGAGATGGGAAACTGTGGATCTGCTGGCGGAGAAATTTCCGGGCATATCACCGTATGTATATTGTTTTGGTAATCCAGTAAGGTTTATTGATCCAACAGGAATGGCACCAGGAGATGTGTTTAAAACACCAACTGCTGCAGCTAAAGATTTTGGAAAAACATATAACGACAATTCTGTAAAAATGGGACAAGAATATGGCTCTCAAATTTATAAGGTGAAAGGCGGTTATACTTATACAGTTCCAAATGTTGGTCCTTCTTGTGACGATAATGGTAGTAGTGTAACTGTAAGTTCTGCTCCTAAAAACAGTAAAGTTGTTACTGATATTCATACTCATGGTTCTTACTCAAATGGTAACTACGATGACAATAATTTTTCTGGAAAACAAGACACACCAGCAGACAATAAACGAGTACTCAATATGGATATTGGTAATAATAATTCACATATAAAAGGTTGTTTAGTTACTTCCAATGGTCCTTTTCAAATGTATGATCCAAAGACAGGAAAAGTGACAGTATTATCTCAAGATATGTACCATGACACAAAAGATCCGTCAAGTCCGAAGACCCCAAATCCAGCTTATACTCCAAACTCAGCAAATTATGTTGTAAGGAGAGGAGATTCGTTACATAGTATTGGTCAAGATCATAATATCTCAGCAAATGAAATAATCAAACAAAATGGATTAAATGGGAATATTAAAGTTGGACAAGTATTAATTATAAGACAATAATTATGAATATACGTTTTAAATCAATTATAATCATATTTCTTTCTTTGTGCTTATTGTCAGGTGCAAGTCAGCCAAATTATAATGATAGTCATAAATACTATGATCGTAAAAAGGGTTTAGTTCCTGATAAAGTAACTGCTGAGAAAATTGCAGAAATAATACTAGTGAATATCTACGGAGAAAGTGTCAGGAAGCAAAAGCCATTTATAGTAACTTTAAAAAATAATAATATTTGGGTTATTCAAGGTCGGTGGAATTCAAAAGATATGAATTTAAAAGGAGGAGTTGCTTATATAGAAATACAAAAAAGTGATTGCAAAATACTAAAAGTAATACATGGTAAATAAAGGGCAGTAATATTTTACATTCTATTGATCCTTTGGCGGAGAAGTAATATTTTGTCTCGCCATATGCGTATTGTATGAATAATCCGATTAGATTTATTGATCCGAAAGGAAAAGATCTTTTTGATTTAACAGTTCATTTCATACCTGGGAGAGATAACTCAAACAGGGTACTTGTCCGCACAAATAATGGGAATGTTCCTCTCAGTTCACTAGCAATGGACAATATATCCAATAGACAAACAGTAGCTAATATTGCAGGTTATTGTGGCAATCAAATTGGCATTCATAAGCCAGGTAATATAGGTGTAGCTAATGAAAAAGAAGAAAATTCGTCTTTTTCTCAAGCATTTATTACGGGTAAAGATGTTTACCTAAATGCAAAGGGTGGATTAAACAAATTGTTGGATAACAAATATAATCTAATGAATACTTTGTTTCACGAAAAAGATCATAAAGACTATTATGTTTTCAAAGATTCATTTTTTTGAATGGAGAATAAATGTAGACTTCTAATTAAAATTCCAAAAGAGAATAATGTAACCTATGATACTGGAAAAAATATAATTCTATGTCTGAAAAATGAAAAAGGTATTCTAAAATTCTCCCATATTTTTAATGGAACAAAAAAAGATAATGAATTTTATCTTATGACTACAATAGTAGGAATATTTAACAATAAAGAAGTATCCTTAGAACCATCTTTTTCTCCAATAAGTATAAAAGAAAATCAGCATGAAACTTTAGATTATATAAAAGGAAAAACAAGAGTCTTATCAATTAGTGTAATAGTGGGTGTATGTTCACCATTTTTGCTTTTTTATTTGCGCGAAAAAGATTATATTTGATGCATAAAGCTTACAGACATGATAAAACACGAAAGCACCCATCAACTCAGTATTGAGGAATTTAAAACTCCTCTTCAACGCGAACAGAATCCTGAAAATCGTTGGGTAAAACTAGCCAAAGAAATACCTTGGGAAAAACTTTCATCTATCTATTGTAAAAAGATGCATCAGAAAATGGGCGTCAAGAGAAAAAAAAGAATAATTAAGATAGCTGCTCATTTACTAATAATAGCAACTCTTATATTTCTAGAGAATCAAAATGAAATTATGGCTCAAAATATTCGTGTTATGATGAATAACACGAATGAAATAAAATATGATACAACAAAAATACAGCACCTTAAAAAGATTAAAAGATTTGTTTATCCAATTGGTAAAAATCCAAGTTCATTTGGATATCATTATTACCCTGAATCTGGTGAAATAGCGTGTGTAGAATGCATAAGGGTAATTAATAACTCAATTTATTTGATTGATCAAGTGTATAAAAATATAAAAAAATAGACATTCTTGATGGCAAAATATCTGTGAGTAATAATTTAAAAAGGGATCGGACATATTTGAATTCTATTGGCTACTTAAATAATTCAATGTACGTCTTTACCAATTTTAATGTTGTGTTCAATTTAGATCTTAATCTTAATTATAAAGGTTCTATTCCCCTGAAAGATTATAATGGCGATGTTTATGTTTATTCTGAAAGTAAAGATGAATTAATCTTTTATAGTCTGTATACATTTACTCCTGTAAATAATGATAAAAAACTTTTCATGAAAATTGATAAAAGTGGTCAATGTGTCCCATACTACATAAAGAAAAATAAAGATCAATTAACTAATCTTTATCAAATGCCACAAGGTCAAGCTGGATATGAAATTCAAGTTGGGCAAAAAATATACTTTCAAACGAATAATTTTGCTTATGAGATTCCTGAAAGCTTTAGAAGATTAAATGATTACACCTGCATTGATATTGATTATTCTGATAAGTATGTGGCTTTTTTTAGGGTAAACGATAAGAAGATTGAAATAACAGTCTATGAATACTAAGCTCCTATATTTTAATTTAATGCCAATAAATGAGAAATTACGAAATAGGACACAATTTAGGGAACATAGTGATGGAACTTCTGTAATGGATATAATTCATGGGACACCTTCTTCTTCTCAGTTTGGAGGAACAACAACTATTTCTTATAGTTATCCCAGCATGAGCAATAAGTTGACAAAATTATGTTCAAAACAAAATATGGGTGATGGGAGACTTTGGACAATAAAACCTTAATTAACGAATATGAAAAAAATAATCATTATAGCATTTTTATGCTTCCTGCATAATTGTGTATATTCTCAGGATATTGATTCTTTAATTGCGATTAAAGGATATTATGTAGTAGCTTTACAAAAACAAGAAATTGAATTTTCGTTTGAACAGCAAATCCTAAAAGCAGAAGGGAAATCATATTCGATTCCAATAGATTATAAACAATATTCTTTTTTTATACCGGTGCAGGTAGGCAATAAGAATATTTGCGATAAAAATTTAGCAATTGAGAAGTTTCTGAAGAATGAACAAAATGATTCAATTTATGTAATTCCTAATGCGCATAACATTGGTACATTAAAGGCAATAAATATAATACAGGCGAATATTTCAAAAGAAACTTGTATTTTATCAAATGCTTTGCTTGTTTCTCCTTATTATGAAATATGCGGTAATGACAATCTACTATTTCGTTGTACTTATATTGAAGGATATGCGAGAAATAAACATATAAAAGATATTGAAAAAGAATGGCAAAACTATTTATTAAACATTTGTTTTATAAACAAAAAAATGGAAAATGCTACGTTCTTTTTTATTGTGAAGATCAAAAATTATACACCATACATAGAAGCTCCCAAACTAAAGAAGTGGCTTCCATACTCAAACTAAAAGCATGAATATTAAAAATATTTATATAGCAATCCATCTACTAATTATTCACAAACATTAGTGTCCACTAAAATAAACTATGAGTCAGTTGTTCTGACAAAAGTTCTTTGACATCATTTTTATCTGCATTAAAAAAGAGTTTTCTCATTGGCGATTTATCCAATAGAGATATTCCAAATATCTGTAACACTTCATATGTTGAGCGGTTAATCATAAGGCCTCTTTCAATGATTGCGACTAAGCAATATGATATGACTGCACAATATATTTGTATTCTAACTAAAAAAACTTTTCCAACACTTATATCATTTCTGTTATTTCTCTTGATAGCTTTTTACTTTTCTTATCAAACAGGAAATATTCGGAAAATATGAACTATGATAAAATGGGCAATATTACTCATTTGACTAGATTTGATGGCAATGATTGTATTGACGCATTAACATTAGTTTACAATGGTAACCAGCTAAAATCAGTGGCAGACGCATATGGTTCACAAAATAAATACGGATTAAAGGAGTACAATGACCTTTGTGACTCTGTTGAAGAATTTTTTTATGACTCAAATGGTAATATGATTGCAGATTTAGACAGGGAAATAGTAACAATTCGGTATAATTTATTAAATTTGCCGGATACAATACAATTTAAGAACGGAAACCAGATAATCAATCGTTATGCTGCTGCTGGTAGTAAATTGCGCACTGATTATTTCACTCTCGTTACTCCATTGGCAGTGCCATTATCGAAAGGCGAAGTTTCTAAATTGACATATCAGATAGATGTAATTAATCAGGATACCCGGATGTTTACGGATAACTTTGAGTATGGCTATTATAGAGATACAGATCCTGATACGCATAAAGACTATGCTTGCTTAAAACGAATCAATAATTCGGAAGGCTATGCTTACTTTGGCATAAATCCGAAGGTAAATTACTATTATAACCGCAAGGATCACTTGGGTGATAATCGGGAAGTATGGAAGGCATATGATAAGAAGGTAGTGCAATGAACTCAGTATTATCCTTTTGGGTTACCGTGGGGTGAATGTGAGAATTCGGAAATGCAACCTTATAAATACAATGGAAAGGAGTTTATAGAGATGCACGGTTATGATGCTTATGATTCTGGAGCGCGGAATTATGATCCTGCTATTGGAAGATGGGAAACTGTAGATCCACTGGCGGAGAAGTATTACTCTATTTCACCGTATGCATATTGTGGTGGAAATCCAGTAAATAGGATTGATCCTGATGGAAGATATATTCACGTAGCTCGGAATTTCAGAGCGAAAACTTTAAAATATATAGATAGTCTTGCTGCTGGTACTTTTGGAATCAATAAAAGTGGTAATTTGTATTTAATAAAAAAGACGGTTTAAGTGGATTTTTAACTGAGTATAGAGACAGATTAATTTCGGCTATAGATGATAAAAAGAATGCAATAAATATATCAAAAAATAATTCTTTTTCTGATAAATGCGTAATTAAAAATATTTATAAATACAAGGATGGTGGAGTTACTATTACAAAAACAATTACTACAACAGTTGCGAAATATTGGAAAGAAAATATTACAACTACCAAAGATGTTGATGTAATAATTTTAAGAAATAAAAATGAAGGACTTAAAGATACAAAAGGAAATGATTTATCCGATACTCTGGCACAAATATCAATGCATGAATTAGTAGGACATGCTATACCTTTCACTGAAGGTACTAATACAGGTAATGCCATAGATAATGAGAATAAGGTTAGAATACAGTTAAAAGAAGGACAAAATCAAGAAAGAGCAAAAGACCCTAATCATCCACATCCAGAATAAATTATCATGAAAAAGATATTATTTATATTTATGCTTATTAGTATAAGCTGTACCGCAAATTACGGGAATGTCAATATAACAACAGCGTTAAAAAAGGAAAATGCTTTTGACAAACAAGAAGTTGATTCAATAATAGGTGATTGGGTAATTTCAAAATCTATATGGATGGAAACTAAGCATGAAAAGGGTAAACTAATTAAAACTGAATCTGCTATAGTATGTAATGTTTGTTCGACTATTATATTTAAGAAAGATGGAAAAGGTATTTTAAAAAAAGGAAATGGATCTGAATCATCCTTTAATTGGTCTATTTGCAAAGATAAAATATATTTTAGATTTAACAAGATAGAGGATGAAACTGAGTTCTTTAGCTTGGATAAAGAATTTCGATTTAAAATTTATCATGATTCGAAATTTTATTATCTTGAATTAATCCAAAAAAAAGAAGGCAATAAGTATATTCTTTTACGAAAATTTGAATAGTGGTTTAACGGTGGGAGATGGTAGGTGGATGCCTGCTATTTTCTCTATATAGACGAGGATGGATCCTTTGGCAGAGAAGTATTATTCTATTTCGCCGTATACGTATTGTGCGAATAATCCTATTAGGTTTGTTGACCCTAATGGAATGGACATATATTTAATTTATAATGGGAAGACAAAAACCATAAAAATATATGATGATAATGATACATCGGGGAAATATAAAGACGATAAGCTTCTAGGAACATTTAAGGCTCACAATAATGTTGCTTCAAAATCTAAAGGAAAATGGGAAGATGGGAAATACGAAATGGAGGATAAGAAAGTTAGAAAAACCAATACTGGAAAGTTTGAAAAAGATGGGAAAACGCCACAAGATTCTAAAAATGGTGGCTATGGAGAAGGAGGCATTTACAGAGCAAAACCATTTAAAGAAACTAATACAGGCGTTACAAGAGGTGGGATGGCTGTACATGCAGGTAGAGAATATAAAGATTTTGAGAAAAGGGTGACTATGGGTTGTATTAGAACAACACCTGAAGCAATGAAAGCTATTGACAAATCAATTGATGAATACGGACCATTACAAAGTATAATTATTCAAAATAATAAAGAGTTAAAAAATAGTACATTTGTGAATAGTATAAAACCAGGGTCTGAAGAATAAAATATGGTTGTTTCTTTGGATTTTGTATATAAATATGTTTTACATATAAAATAATAAATTATGAAACAAACAATTGTTGTTTTAATGATGATATTTCTAATTGTATCTTCAATAAATGCCAATAAAAGCAAAAATATTATTTACCAAACTAATACAAGAAGTAATTATCAATTAATCATAAATGATGTTATTCTGCGTTTTTCAACAGGTAAATATGTGTCTATTAATGAATTACAAAATGCAATACCGATGTCGCAAGAAGAGTTCTGGATTTACTACTCATTTAGTGATCCAGAAAAAGGAGAGTTAATCAATAAATCATTCAGTAAGATAGATTTACTAATAATTAAATATGCAAAAAAAAATAGAGGACTTTTTTTGAAATTATATCTTCAATTATCACCCTTTGTAGATGGTGAGTATGCCGAAGGATATTACGTTGATGTTGAATCAATAATAGAGAATAATAAAAGTCTATTCTGTAGAATATATGAAAGTTTGAATAGCGATAGTAAAGCAAAACTCAAAGAATATAAAGAACAATATTGTAAGTAGATATAATTCTGGTAAATTATCTAAATAATGATATAGCCAGTATATAGTGATCAAGAGGCTGACAAAACGAACTCTAATCTGAAAATGGGCATACAAATACATGTCTCAGAAGGGACGACAAGTGTAAGATCGAATATAAGTATGATGCAAGCGGAAACTTAATAGAAGATTTATAAAAAAGATAACTAGGTTTTAATGCAATTTACTAACTTTGCCAAGTGTGTTAATATTTAATAATGAATACTCCCTGCTATTTAGATACTGCAAATGTTATTTCTTTATTTACTAACAAAATCTAGTAACGATGAAAACAAATAAGATTATTTTATTGCTTATGCTGTTGATTAACAGCGCTGTCTTGATGGCTCAAAATGTGAATGATTGGGCCCAGTTTGATAAGTATGCCGAAGCTAATAAAACTGTAAAGCATCCTGTTAAAGCTGTATTTATGGGGAACTCTATTACTGAAGGGTGGCAAAACAAAGATCCTGAATTCTTCAAAAAGAATAGTTATGCAGGACGAGGTATAAGTGGACAAGTTACTTCTCAAATGCTTGTCCGTTTTCAGGCTGACGTTATTCAGCTAAAGCCTCAGGCTGTTGTTATATTAGCCGGTACAAACGATATTGCATTGAACAATGGCTATATTTCTATAGAGCATATTCTTGAAAATATAATATCAATGGCTGAATTGGCTAAGGCTCACAAAATCAAAGTTGTTTTATGTTCAGTGTTGCCAGCTTATTGTTATCCATGGCGTAAAGAAGTAGAATCTGTTAAGCAGATAAATGAACTTAATCAAAAGATTAAAACCTATGCTAAACAAAACAAAATAGCATATGCTGATTATTATAAGGTTATGGTTGACGAAAGACAGGGATTAAATATTCAATATCAAAATGATGAAGTACATCCTAACTTGAAAGGGTATAAGGTTATGGAACAGGTGATTCAGAAGATCTTGAAATAAGGATATTGTATAAATAATATTATTTAAAACGAGAAAACCAGCATTCGGGCATATTGTGATTATACCTGAATGCTGGTTTAATATAGATATTCTATCAGATGCTATTTACTAAGAGCCTCCCGATCTACCTTAATAACACCTCCGGTAGCGGGATTAAACGTAACCTTCACCACTGATTTCTTTTCAAACAATTCCTCAGTTAATGTATCGGTATTACCAAACTGGGTAATCATGAAATCGTCTTCAAACAGGTTTTCCTGTGAGCTGAACACACTGAAATGTGCCTTTCCTGGTAAGTTATAAACAATGCCTTCAATCTTTTTAGGCTTGCCGGTTACAGGTGCCGGTTCGGGAACTGTTTTCAGATTCTTCAGTGTATAGTATACTGGCGAGCCTCCCAGATCGTTGGCTCCAAGAACGCCCAGTTTCTTTGAGAAACGGAATGCCACAGCCTTGGTAATATCTTGTGTAGGAGCAATGGTGAACTTATAGGTCTTAGTTTCTTTCTCTACTGTTCCCGAAAATAGCTCTGTCATAGCTTGCTCCTGCTCGTCCAGCTTTTCCAGCATCAGCTTTAACGATGCGCCGTCTTTAGGCATATTCTCAACTTCGCCTCTGAGAAGCGCGCTCTTACTTTCTCTTACCTTATAGATTTCTTTAGCCACAAGTTCTGCCATCTTTGCGCTGGAACCAGCCATCAGAATCTCTTCGGTCATGTAATCACGGGCATTGAGCTTTGCCTTCTTGGCAACCGGTATCTCTTTAACCGGTACAGCTTTGGGCGAAAGCGGAAGATTGATTGTTTTAATAATTCCATCTTCAGTGAGTTCCATTAACGGAGCCAGTGTTTTATCTTTCAGCTTTACAAAGTAGGTCTTGCCCGGATCGGGGATACCGAGACTTTTTGCTTTTACGCTGGTTAAGTCCCAGTGTTCTTCTTTTGTATCCGAAATATTAGTCAGTCTCAGATAACGTTCGGCATATTTACAGAACTCACCGGGGGTATAAGTGGATTTTGCAGTCTCTACTTCTATTTCAATGACGCTTTTAGGAAGTGCGTAAGTAACACCGTATTCCTGATTCTTTCCTCCGTAAAGTGAAACATCTGTCTGTGCAAACGAGTTTAACGAAAGAAGAAGGCTCAATAATGCTATAGATCTTTTCATATACAATCTTTGTTTTAAACTTTATCTATATAATTGACGCAAATGTAGAGAATAATTCTCTAAGAACATATTATTTTCTTCTACATCTCAGTGTCTTTGACTAATTTTATCCATGCAAATGGCAGATTATCTGCAATGTCTCCTGAGAGCAACCCTCTTTCGCCCAGCTTCTCTTTAGCCAGATCGCCGGCTAATCCGTGCAGGTAAACTCCTAGTTTGCAAGTTTCCTCGGGGGTGTATCCTTGTGAAAGAAGAGAGAGCAGAACTCCGGTAAGCACATCTCCGCTACCTGCCGTGGCCATACCCGGATTACCCGTTGGATTAAAGTAACAGTTACCTTCGGGGGTGGCAATAGCTGTGTAAGCTCCTTTCAGTACGATGTAGATTTTATAGTTCGTAGCAAGATCTCGTGCTTTGGAAAGACGTTCGAAGCTGCTTTCGCATTTACCTGCCAGGCGTTCCAGCTCTTTGGGATGGGGAGTGAGTATGGAGCCCCGGGGAATGGAGGGCAGGCAATGACGGTGAGTGGCAAGAATGTTCAGGGCGTCAGCGTCGATCACTATAGGATCCTGACAAAGCTTGATCTGCTCAATCAATGCTGCGGCAGTCTCTTCCGATTGTCCCAAACCTGGACCTATGGCTACTGCATTATAGCTGTCGGGATAAACAGGTGTGGTAAATTGGTTCTCGTTTATGTCGTGTTGCACAATAGCTTCCGGAACGGATGTCTGAAGAATGTCGTTGTTCTTTAATGGCACATGAGCAGTGAGGATTCCTACACCTGTTCTCAGGCAAGCCTTTGCTGCCAGAACAGAGGCTCCCGCCATGCCATACGATCCGGAAATAAGCAGTGCATGTCCGAAGTTTCCTTTGTGATCAAAACGCTTGCGTGGCTTAATCAGCTTCTTTACATCGTCTTCTTCTGTGAGATGCCATGTTGTAAAAGTATCTTGTAGTCCTTCCTTGCTCAATTGAATGTCTAAAAGCTCCCATTTACCTAAATATTCTGCATTTTCAGGAAAAAAGAAGGAGAGCTTGGGTAACTGCAAAGATAGCGTTCTGTCTGCGCGAATGATATGGTTCTTTATATTGTAAGTGTTATCTTCGCACATTAAACCGGAAGGAAGATCGATAGAAACGACTGTTGCCGGGGATGCGTTGATGTATTTTACTACTGCTGCAAAGCCTCCGGAGAGTGCTTTCTTGAGTCCTGAACCAAAAAGTCCGTCGATAACGAGGCATTCCTTACTAAGTACCGGTGGCTCAAATTTGCTGGTTACTTCTGTGAATTCTACCAGACTGTTATCCTCTATGAGTTCTTTGTTTAAAGTACAGTCTTCTGATATGTTTTCACTGGTGTTAAACAAGAAAGCTTTCACTGAATATCCTTGTTCTGCCAGAAGACGTGAAACTGCCAGCGCGTCGCCGCCATTGTTGCCAGGGCCGGCAAATGCAACAACCGGGGTTTCTTTTCCCCAGTACTTCATTATAGCGCCAGTTAAAGCTTTGGCTGCACGCTCCATTAAGTCAATGGAGGCAATAGGTTCGTGTTCTATGGTGTAAGCATCTAACTGTTTGATTTGTATGCCTGGAAGTATTTTCATTGTTATTTGTATTTTTTTGTAGCGCAAAAGTAGTAAAAAGCCTATAAAAAAGTAGAATGTTTAACTTTAAACTACTGCAAATTCACTACTTTTGCATCCAATTAATAAAATATTAAAGAATAATATAAAATTTATGAGTCATTCTAAAGGGCATCCCAAAGGTCTCTACCTCATCTTTGCCACAGGTACTGCGGAACGTTTCAGTTACTACGGTATGCGGGCTATCTTCATTTTGTTTTTAACTAAAGCCTTGTTGATGGATAAAGTTCTTGCTTCGTCTATCTATGGTAGTTATACAGGTCTGGTTTACCTGACTCCGCTGATTGGTGGTTATGTTGCCGATAAATATTGGGGAATCAGACGTTCTGTATTCTGGGGAGCTGTGATGATGGGGCTTGGTCAGTTCCTTTTATTCCTGAGTGCCTCGTTCTTAAATTCGGTTGAGA
>Ga0268357_101501_pt1 | contig 15023 bp, 14 predicted proteins | sample BioMet10_FD_192466 | JGI IMG/M metagenome (GOLD analysis project Ga0268357, IMG submission 192466) | Sewage microbial communities from Oakland, California, United States - Biofuel 10 (Illumina Assembly) | ecosystem: Engineered > Wastewater > Sewage > Unclassified | place: USA: California... | reverse complement strand
TCTTAATCGATCCATTTGTTTTCCTGAAACATTAGCTCTTTCTAAGCTACTAAGATTAAACTTTTTCATCTTGAATGATTTATAAGTTGTTTTACCTACTCTATATAGCTTTTCGGTTTCCGCTTCGTAATTTATTACAACTACTATTCTTAACTTATCATTAAACAACAGCCATTGTTAATCCAATAAGTTACACGGATCATTTCTATGCATAACTAATTCATAAACAGAAATAGACGGGCACAGCCATTAATAAGGGCACTTTGTACACTTACTCTTATTACTTAAAAGCAACCATGCTTGGTTTCTATTTAGTACCGCCGCAATTAGCGTATGTATAGAGTCTTGCATAGTTCCTATTGTTGGAAAATTAACGTTAGAAAAGGCATTAACATTTAGCATAACTACCAAATCACAAAAAAATTAAATTAATTGACTGATGGCATAAACTTCACGTTTAAACAATTTTATGGATGTGATACTTACACTATTGAAAAAAAAAATTTCAAAGTAACACTTGGGAGATATCAACAGTATCAATCTGGACCAGAACGTCAGCGCAATTCAAAACCTCTCTTATTGAATCTCTTTTTGCAACAGCCCACTTAAGTTTTAATTGGTAAGGATGCTTTATATCTATCTTAATGTGTTTCGAGAGTTTATACCCTACGTTTTTTGATGAATCAACAAAAGTTCTATGTTCCCATGCACTATCCTTGTAAATAAAAAACAGTTTTTTCTTTGTTACCTCTTTACATGTTGTACCGTTAAAAATTTTCTGTGCCCAATCAATTTTTTCTTTCTTGTTTTTTTTATTTTGAGACCAGCAAGCTACCGGCATGATTAATAGTTCAACCAACAATAGCATTACTAATTTTTGTGTTGTTTTCATAATGTGTTTTTTAATAAAGATTTATTCGTTCTCAATTGCAGGAATTTTGGGAATGTCAATGTTCTCACCCGGTTGTAAATATCCATGACCTCCAACATACAATTTAGACCCTTGTGATCTGTACAGCGTTCCAATATCCTTCCATTGCATATCATAGATCTTTCTATAGCCTTTTCTATCAGTCTTAACTATATGGGGAGCTTGATCAAAATACATCTTTTTAATTCTTTTAGGCGTTGTGATTCCTACTGCAACCCAATCAAAAAGACCATCATCATCTGAAATTTTCATAATTAGTCCCGGTAATCCGTTAAATTTATAAGGACCATATTTTATGGGAATATCAGGAGCAAACCATGCATTATAATGCCTGCCACCATACTGCATAGTTGCAAAAAGACAATGGTACCCAATAATTGTGGTATCTTTATTCTGTTCAATATTCCAATCAATTACAGGAATTGTTTCCTCATAACAATAATCATAAAAAAGAACCAAAGAGGTAAAAAAGAGGTTTCCCTTGCTATGAAAATTAAAATAAACATCTTCTAAATCCGGATAATACCCCCGTTCAATGCCAAGCTTAGATCTCCAATCAAAATTCACATCCTTTGTCACAGAGTGCAATGAATCTCTTTTCTCAGCTAAATAGGAATGATAGCGGATGCACCGGTTGCCAATTTCCAAGTATTTAATATCTGTTTTTTTGCCTTTCTTTGATTCATCATCAAAGTATTTAAATTGATATGTAATAAACAACTTACATGTATCAATAACTCTGTGTGTATATTTTGAGCCATACCAAAACCTAACACTAATTCTTCTGCCTGATATTTGTCCGAATAATGGGATAGTAAACAACAACAAAGAAATAATGAGTAATGATGTTTTAATTGTTTTCATATATCTTAAAATTATTCTTACAATCATTTAATTACCTCAAAATAAAGGAAACCTCTAAATAATCATTTAGCCTTTTATAATGGCCGGAGGAATGAAACCCTTTAATATATATCCCCGTGACCGCAATACTTACATTTAAGATTACAGGCATCTGTCACCTCAAAAACCAGCTGTCTTAGATTGACTAAATTGTTCTCTATCTCATATGGTCTAATATCTCTAAATCTATTCATTGCTAATAATTTACACACTTTGTGTCACAAATTTATAAAGCAATCTTATGATGTGTTATCATGAATCTATCAAGATGTAGTAATGTCAAATTAATGGTTACAATTCTGACAAAAATGCCTGTCTGTTGTATAGGCAAACAGGCATTATTAAAAAACATTTATTCTAGTTCCAGACGAGGAATGTAATATTTTGCCCTCTCTGATGCAGTTTCCCTTTCATTTTGTATAGAATTGGTCTTAAGATCCACGTGAACATAAGTCGTGCTTGGATCATGCCTCTTCATTAATCCCATAGGGTCCTCCCATTCAAGTTTTTGCATACCCATAACTTGTTTCCTACTAACCTTCTTGACTACCATTGATGATTTCTTTGAAGGAAAAGCCTTTGGATCATGTATATAGATGTCACCAGGTTTCTGGCTTATACCTACCGCCTTCCATTTGAACAATCCGCTTGACTCCTCTACTTTTAATATCAATCCAGGTAAACCATTAAACTTCCATGGTCCGCACGTTACCGGAATTTCCTCAGTAAAATAGGCTTTATAATTTCTGCCTCTAAAATTGCCTGTTGCAACTTGACAGTTATATCCAAGGACTTTAATGGATGAACTGCTGTCTGCTATTTTCCAGTGAAAATCTCCAAGAGGCTCCGCATATTCATGATCTACCCTGCAAATTAGTATTCTGCATGTTACAACACCTTTCTGCTGATAGTTCTGATAAAAATTTTCCTGTCTTTCCAATTAAAATGGCTGCATCCATCCAGAATGATCAAACCTATTTATATACTCACCACGCGCATCACACTTTGGTGCATGAGGATGTGTTTTAGTATACTCCCTCTCCTTTAGAAGGATGGAATCTACCTTGTCTGCATTTGTACTATAGTATCTGGAAAAGGCATCTTCCACCTCTAACTTTTGCATATCGAAATATTTATCTTTTGTTACAGTGTCAATCGCATACGCGAACTTGTAAGTAACTGAAAAATCATACCATCCAATCACCTTTTTCACCGCCGCATCCCTGTCAAAGACGCCGAACAATCCTCGAGCGCGAATTTGTCCAATTGCTATTATTGGAGTGAACATAAAAACAGCAAAAACTAATAGCCTGATCTTTTTCATAGTACAATTTTAAGGTTCCTTGGTTTTATTACCATCACGTTCTCCGATTTTTGCCCCAAAACAAGAACAACCAGGTATTTCTTCTTGGTGACCTGTGACATTAATATTAGCAACACCATTTTCCATAGTTGAAGAACATCCACCATTCAATTCAATTCAATTCAATTTAATTTAATTTACTCTAACTCCAATGGCGGGACATAAGGATCCATAAATCCTAATGGATTTATATCTTTTATATCTCCCATTTTAAGTTCTTTTGTATGAGGATTTTGTGTCATATAACCTTGAATATGTTTGCCGTGGAGTTCAAGCAAATAAAGCGGGTCTTGCCACTCCAATTTCTCAAGTTTTTGGACAATTGCCCGTGTCGTCTTTTTGATTTTCATATACGGAACACTTGGCGTGGTACGCCCTACAGATGGGTCAAAAATGTAGATGTCTCCATCTTTTTGGGATATGCCTATAGTCTCCCAAATAAACGTATCACTTTTCTCCTCTACTTTCATTATTAATCCGGGCAATCCATAGAATTTCCAAGGGCCGTAGCTTACTGGAATCTCCTCTGTATAATAGACTTTATAATTACGACCTCTAAAAAATGTAAACGCTATTTTACAATTATAGCCTAATACGTTTGCAACTGAATCTGAATACTGCCATACAAATGCATTCACAGGTTCACAGTATTCATATTCTGTATTAACAATTGCAACCCTTGAAAGAAGAGTCCCCTTGACTGGATAGTTCATGTATATATCTGAATATCTCTCTTTTTCATATGGTTGTCTAGTCATACTGTATTCATAATGGTCTGCACCCACCTTATTTTTAACGGGGAATAATCGATTTTTGTACATTAAAGAATCTACAATATCTGCATCGCGGCTAAAATATCGTGAAAATGAATCTCCAACTTCTAGCTTTTCTATGTCAAACATTTTACCCTTAGAAATTGTATCCTGCCTGTAACTAAATTTGTACATCACAGACAAGTTATATTTGCCTATCACCTTTTTGCTTGCCACATCTCTTGGATACGTCTCATATAGTTGCGCAGAACAGGGCAGTGCTAACAGCAACAAAATAATAAGTATAGAAGATTTTCTTATCATAATTATTCTTATATCTAGTATAATACTCTACAACGTAAATACATTGCGCCGTTTGCTGCACTGCGGCAAGTAGACTTCATGCTTAACCGCTTGATGTTGTATTTGTCGCAATGCATTAACAAACAGACACTACTACTTTAACTTAAAACTGTACAATTTTTCTTTTGCAAATATGAACAACATAAAAACAAATCTAAGTCTCCAAATTGTCATTTTTTTCTGAGAGCCATAAAGTTTTTGTAAGTTTACAATCGGGATGAGGAAAGTCATTGAGTATCTCTCTTTTTTGGCCATTCTGGCCATTGTTCCGCTGCAAATGCTGTGGGTTTCGCACACTTACAATGAAATGCGTACCAATATGTATAACACTATAGATGAGTGCTTTAAAAAAGCAATGGAAGAGGAGTTAATGAACAGAATTGATTCCATTAGGGCGGAGCAGACAATCTTTATTGAAATGCCGCGCGGAGGAACCGGCATATCAACAAACAGATTTGTTGAACTTAGCAGCATGGCGGAGACATACCACAGCAAAAGGAATTATTACTCTGTCGGGACATATTTTGTAAAAGAACTGGCACTCAAGAATATATACGGTCTTTATTTTTTAATTGGAGAATCCAGAACAGACAATCTTTTTAAGAAAATTGCAAGAAATTTTGTAACAGTACATTGGTGCATGGACCAAAAAGAAGAGATATATACCTCTGATCCAACTGTTTTTGACAGGGAGGGATATTTTGCAAAAAAGAGTTCCAAAGAATTCAGAACACACATAATCCCGCTAAATTCAAATTTTTCCCTTGGTGCATGGGCTATAATTAAAAATCCTTACAAGGCTATTCTTAATAACATGTGGGAACTTGTTGTATCTACTTTTATAATCATTGTCTTTGTTATTTTTTGTCTTGTAAAACAAGTTAACATAATCAGGCGACAGAGGGCTATAGCAAAGATGAGGCAAGACCATACTTATGCCATGATTCACGATATGAAGACACCTCTTAGTTCCATATCACTTATTTCCAAAAGCCTGAACAGCAATTCTTTAGGAGATGACGAGCATTTGAAGGAAGAATATCTTACTACACTTATGACAGAAGCAAAACATCTTTTGGATTTGTGCAATAAAGTGCTTGCTATTGCAAAACTGGAACAGAAGCGATTAAAATTTGAGACATCAAGAGTCATAATTCAACCGGTGTTTGAATCTCTTGCAGAAAAGTATAAAGTTGAAAGTCCGGAGAGGCAAATTGATTTCATAATAGATTGCAGCAAAGGAAAATACGTTGATACTGATAAAGATTATCTTATTGAGGTGCTGGGAAATTTGATTGAGAATTCTATAAAATATTCCGGAGATGAGGTGAGGATTGAATTATCATCTGAATTAAAAAACAACTATATGCTGATTTCTGTAAGGGATAACGGACACGGAATTTCTAAAGAAAATTTAAAGAATGTTTTTGATATTTTTGAAAGGGGCAATAATGTTACTGAAGGAAGCGGGCACGGGATTGGCCTCAACTTTGTTTATCAGATAGTTAGAGGACAGGGAGGAAATGTTAAGATTGAGAGCGAATTAAATAAGTATACAAATGTTATATTAATGTATCCACTGAAACACAGCATATTATGATAAGGGTTCTGTTTGTAGAGGATGACTCGGGTCTCAGATTTATTGTAAAATCAGAGCTTGAAAAGGTAATTGGAGGCTACGAAGTAACTCTTGCTCCGGATGGGAAAAAAGGGCTGGATGCTTTTGCTTCTGTACACCCAGATGTAGTTGTCACTGACGTAGACATGCCGATAATGGATGGCAACACTATGGCTGCTGCAATAAGGAAGAAAAATCCGGATACCCCTATCATTATACTGTCGGGATTAACAGAGTCAGATGACTTCAAAAAGGGCTATGCTTCCGGCATTGACTCTTACCTTAAGAAGCCGTTTACAAAAGAACAGCTTGACGGACAAATCAAATCACTGCTAAGAAGAACAAACAGAGAAAAATCTATATATCTCTTTAAGCTGGGACATTACACATTTGACAAGAGCAGAAATATCTTAGTTCTTGATGCAGCAGGCAGCAGTATGGCCGACCCGATTGGCGGTAGGGTGACCGGCAAGACTTGCGGCAATTTTAAGTTGACCCCAAAGGAGGCGGAGGTACTGGAGGTGCTGTGCAGGCACAAAGGGAGCATTGTTGAAAGGAGCATTATCATGAATCAGATTTGGGGTGCGGATGATTACTTCACATCACGCAGTCTTGATAATCACATACTTAAGCTGCGCAAGCTATTGGGGGGGGATACAACCGTGAATATTCAAACATATAAGCGCACCGGGCTGATGCTGACGGATTAGTTGCATACTCGCTGCGCTCGCGGACTCGCTGTGTTGCCGCCCGTCTTAGGAATTTTCCAAAAGAGTTTTTCCACCGGAAGATATTACTTCAGAACCTCCAGGGCCTTTTTGACCTCGGGATCCGTAGAGTAGTCATATTTAAGATAACCGTCAAGGCCATACAATGCTCTTATAATTAGCCCCTTAAGATTTTTTCTAATTTCCTCTCCAGATGCCTTCAGATCGGTTGCAGTAAATTCTACGCCATGGGCTTTGGAGTATGCAAGGAATTCATTCCAATAACTGTCGGGAACTTTATAGTTCTTGGCAAATTGCTCCATATTTTTGTACTGTGCGTCAAATTCTTTGCGGTGATTGTCCGTGTATATATTGACAAAATCTGTCATAATACCTTTGTTCACGCATTTAATGTAACTCTTTGAATAGAATGATGTATCAACAGGCATAAAGACATCCGGAATAATTCCGCCGCCGCCATAGACTATGCGTCCTTTTTTGAGAGTTTTAAATTTTAATGAGTCATTTATTTTAATGCTGTCCTTGTTGAAACGCTCGTCGGAAAGGTATCTTTTTATTACATTCTCATAATATTTATCAGCCTCTCCGTTCTCATAAGGAGACTGAATTACACGGCCGCTTGGAGTGTGGTAACGCGCAATTGTCATACGCAAACGTCCGCCGTCTTGCAACGGAAACTCCTGCTGCACAAGACCTTTACCAAATGAACGGCGCCCTATTATTGTGCCTCTGTCCCAATCCTGCATTGCACCGGCAACAATCTCGCTGGCAGAAGCAGAACTCTCATCTATTAAAAGTGCAAGCGGAACATTTTTCAAAATACCGGCACCGTTTGCTATATCATCAGTACGTTTTACAGCACGTCCCTCCGTATAAAGAATCAACTGACCCTTGTCAAGGAACTCATTAGCAATAGTTAACGCTGTCTCCAAATATCCGCCCGGATTGCCGCGCAAATCTAAAATAATCCCTTTAAGCTTGCCCTTATGAGCGGATAGGTACTGTTTAACCGGAATAATCATCTCATTATAAGTCTCTGCTCCAAAGCGGCTTATGCGAATCATCATAATACCATTTGAAATCTCATAAGCGGCGTCAACGGTATTCAAAGGAATTTTATCTCTGGTAATAGTAACGTCAATTTCTCCGCTTATCCCCCTTCTCAAAATTGCAATATTAACTTTTGTTCCGCGGTCACCCCTTAAATAACCCAACACACGCTTGGGAGTCAGATGAGTACCGCATATCTCCTCTCCGTTGACTTTTATAATTTTATCACCTGCATGCAGCCCCACTTTCTCAGACGGACCTCCGGGAATAACACTCTGTACTGATAATGAATCATTTATGATGGCATATTCAACGCCGATACCGTCAAAATTTCCAACCAGCGGCTCCTCCATCTCATCCACATCCTTTGCCGTAATGTAAACAGAGTGCGGATCAAACTGCTGCATTATTTTGGTAATTGTTTCATCCGTCACTTTCTGCACATTCACCGTATCCAGATAAAAATTAGAAAGATAGAACAATGTCTGTTTGACTTTTGCAGCGGCAAAATTCAAATCATTAGAGTTATAGTTAATAGAAGGATAAGTGCGCGGAGTGTTCAGATAACTCTGCGCATTGGCACTATAAATACCTGCCGTGCAAACAATTGCAGCAGACAATAACAATCTCTTAAAAAATCTTGACATAACAAATAAAATAATTTTAATCCCGACGGGCGAATTATTCGCTCTTAAATGCGGTCTTAACAGGAATATCAAATTTCGTTCCCTCTTTTGACAGGTAAGTTTCCGAGAACAATTTACGTGCCTCTGCAAGAAGAACTTCCACATTTCTATAACGGGAAGAATAATGACCAATCACAAGCTTTGCGGCGCATGCATCTTTGGCACATTGCGCTGCGTCCGCAGCAGTAGAATGGAAGGTGCTCTTTGCAAGAACATCCAAATCATTTCCATAAGTAGCCTCATGATACATTAGATCAACACCTTTCACCCATCCCGGCAGTTCACGGAAAGGAGCCGTATCACAGCAGTATGCAAAACTGCGCGGATAGAAAGGAGTGTATGTAAGTTCAGAAGAGAGCAGAACCTCACCGCCATCGCGAGTAATATTATTCCCCTCTTTCAACCGCGCCATCTCTTCTATAGTCAGATGCTTCTCCTCTATTTTCTCTTTGATTATGTTTTGCTGCGGCGCCTTCTCTTTAAAAAGATAACCGTACGTTTCCACTCTGTGCCTTAGCGGAAACGCATATACATCCAAAGTTTTAAACTCAAGAATTTTAACAGGTTCCGCACATTTTACCGTATGCAGAACAACCTGATACTTAAGTCCTCCAAACTGCTTCAAAAAGAAATCTATAACGCTCCGCATCTGGGACGGAGCATACATATGCAGCGGCGAAACTCTCCCTATCATATCCATTGTAGAGAGCAACCCAAACAGACCAAAAACATGATCCCCGTGCAGATGAGAGATGAAGACATTATCTATTCTCGCGATAGACAACCCTGCTCTGGTCATCTGTATCTGAGCGCTTTCCCCGCAGTCTATCAAAAACAAGCGCCCACCTATGGTTAATATGTGAGCGCTCGGATATCTGTTAGAAGTGGGACGCGCAGATGCGGTACCCAATGTGGTAAAAGAAAATTCCACTAAATCTATTCAGTTTTTTCTTCTTTCTTTTCTGCATTTGCCTCTTTATCCATCTCCTTCTTAAGATCCGCAAGCTCAGAAATATCACCCAGCGTAGTCTTTTCAACGTTAGCCTTTACCTTCTTAACTGCCTTCTTAGTGGTCTCGCCATCAGAAACTTTTACGTCAGCTATAGGCTTTTCACCATTAGCCTCTCTCTTCTTATCCTCAGCTATTCTGGAGTGTGAAAGAACAATCTTCTTTGCGCCCTTGTTGAACTCAATAACTTTAAAGTCCAGTTTTTCCTCCGCCTTTGCATTGGTACCGTCCTCTTTAACAAGTCCCTTTACAGGTGCAAATCCCTCAATGCCATATTCAAGTGCAACGGTTGCGCCCTTCTCATTGAATGAAACAATTGTTCCGTTATGAACAGAACCAACTGTAAATATAGTTTCAAATGTATCCCAAGGATTTTCCTCTAACTGCTTGTGACCCAACGACAATCTTCTGTTGTCCTTATCAATTTCCAAAACAACAACCTCTAATTTATCACCAAGAGCGGTAAACTCGGAAGGATGTTTAATCTTCTTAGTCCAAGACAAATCACTGATATGTACGAGACCGTCAACACCCTCTTCCAGTTCTACAAAAACTCCAAAGTTTGTGAAGTTTCTAACAATTGCAGTATGCCTGCTCCCGACAGGATACTTATCCATAATAGTTGCCCAAGGATCTGCCTTTAACTGCTTCATGCCAAGAGACATCTTATGTTCATCTCTGTCTAAAGTCAGAATCTGTGCCTCAACCTCATCACCAAGCTTTAAGAAATCCTGAGCGCTTCTCAGATGAGAAGACCAGGACATCTCCGATACGTGGATAAGACCCTCAATACCAGGCTGAATCTCTAAAAAAGCACCGTAATCCATAATAACTACAACCTTGCCCTTTACCTTATCTCCAACCTTCAGGTTTGGATCCAAGGCATCCCAAGGATGAGGAGTAAGCTGCTTCAAACCAAGAGCGATTCTCTTTTTTTCACCATCAAAATCTAGGATAACAACGTTAATCTTCTGGTCTAATTTAACAACCTCGTCAGGATTGTTAATTCTGCCCCATGACAAATCCGTAATATGAATAAGACCGTCAACACCGCCAAGGTCAACAAACACTCCGTAAGAAGTAATGTTCTTAACCGTTCCCTCCAGAACTTGTCCCTTCTCCAACTTGCTGATAATCTGTGCTTTTTGAGCCTCAAGTTCTGCCTCAATCAAAGTCTTATGAGACAAAACTACGTTTCTGAATTCATGATTGATTTTAACAACTTTGAATTCCATTGTCTTATTAACAAAGATATCGTAGTCTCTGATTGGCTTAACATCTATCTGAGAACCAGGCAAGAAGGCCTCTATTCCAAAGACGTCAACAATCATACCGCCCTTAGTGCGGCACTTGATATATCCCTTAACAATCTCGCCCTTGTCATAAGCCTCATTAACTCTGTCCCAAGACTTAAGAGCGCATGCTTTTTTATGTGATACTATTAATTTTCCGTTTCTGTCTTCAACACTCTCTACGTAAACGTCAACTTTGTCTCCGACTTTTAAATCCGGATTATATCTGAACTCGCTTATAGAAATGACGCCTTCACTCTTGTAGCCGATGTTTACCATTACCTCACGTTTTGTCATTGCGGTAACGGTTCCTTCAACAACCTCATTCTCAAGAACTTTAGAGAATGTATTGTCATACTCTTCTTCTACTTCTTCTTTAGGCGCGCCGTAATCAGCAGCCTTCTCAAATTCATCCCAGTTAAACTTAGCAGGATCAACGGATGCGTTGCTGTGTCTTTTTTCAGATTGCTCAGAAGCCCCTGCGGTTTCTTCTTTGTAAGCTTCTAAAGAGTCTTCATTTTTGCGGACGGGAGTCTCTACGGTCTCCTCATTTTCCACTATTGATTTTTCTTTAATCATGATTAATTAATAAATTGATTAGTTGTTTAACATTATTTGTAGTTCCGCTTATGCGGAGGTCTATTCCTTAAAACGGCATTTGCCGCCCCTTAAGGAGCGGCAAATGTAAAGATTTTTTGATTGTTACACAAATTTAATATAAGCTCTTAGAGCCGGCAAAATCAACAACAAATTTTACAATCTGAGGAAGAACGGCATTCATATAGGCGGCACCTTTAACGGCTGTGGCTTTCAATGGATTACCAACGCCGGTATCTTGCGTGGTTTCTCCCCAGTCTCTTGGAGCCCAGGCAACTTTTTTATTAAGCCCTTCTATTGCAAATCTTTTGAATTTACCCTCTCCGGCCAGTTTCATATCTACCAGTTCCGGATAGTAATGGAGCATTACGGATGTCTCCTGTTCGCCCGCATGGTCATCCTCTTTCTCCTCAAAAAATCCGTCACGAGGAATAAAAGCAAACCACTCATTGTGGCAAATTGTGAATGACGGCTCCTCTATTGCAAGATCTCTTATCATCCCTTTGAATATGTTTCCACCGTGCCCGCTCATTATGAGAAGTTTGTTAATTCCCTGATGCTTAAGAGAATTGACAACATCACGCAGCACGCACATTTGCGTCTGCTGAGTTGCATGAATGCAGAACGGAAGTTGTATCTGTCCCGGATTTTGAGAACCCAGCGGAATGCCGGGCAAAACCATTGCGTTAATCCCCCGTTTAGCTGCAGCCGCTGCAACTTCAAATGCAATTGCCTGAACGGTAAGCATATCCGTGCAATAAGGCAGATGCCTGTTATGAGGTTCAGTTGAACCCCAAGGCAAAATGGCCAGGTGGTACTGCTTCACTTTGGAAACATTACCCCACTTGGCCGTTGTGATATCGTATTTTGAATACATTCGTACTTAGTTAACTTTCCGGCAGTTATACGCCTGCAACTCTCCTCTTGTACTCTGCAAGACATGCATCAAGTCTCTCATGAGCCGTTGTATCTCCGGGGACGTTATGAGACGGATGTATATACAGATGAACTCCTCTGTCTGCAAGAATTTCTGCAACAGTACACATTGTCATCCAGACAGTTGTAACAAATGCCATTGTAGAAAGAGGACCTATTTTATCTTGATGGTTCTTTAAATCCACAGAAGCATCCTGCAGAGGGCAGCAAGAATCAACAACATAATCTGCAACCTGGAACAAATTCTTTCCGCTTGAGTGACGGCTTGTTTTATTTCCTGTATCTGCAGCACTTCCGTAAGCGATTACTTTCATTCCTCTCTTCTGAGCCTCCAATGCGACCTCAATGTTTACTGCGTTGATTCCAGTATGTGAGAAGATCCACAGTAAATCATTTTTATTAAAGTTCCAACTGGACATGATTGCCTTTCCATAACCTTCCGCTCTCTCCAACCAAAGAAACTGATTGATACCCATCTCTCCAACAATATGAGTGAAGAAAGTAAGAGGAAGCTCGCAAAGCGGATGGAATCCGACAAAGCCCCCGATTCTTGGGTACATCTCTTCTATTGGAAGATTTGCATGCCCGCATCCAAAAGTGTGAACCAAATGACCGCTCTGAAGACAGTCAGCCATAACACCTGCAACCTTCTTAATCTGCTCCATCTGGGTAGATTCAATTTTGTCCATAACGCCTATTGCGTTCTTTTTCCATTGATTTGCTAACATGATATAATTTTTTAATAACTGATTAATATATAATATTTTATAAATCTATAAAAATATCTTTAATATCTTTTAATATTTATATTTCCGGTAGGCTATAACTTTATTCCCCTCCTCTCATTCTCCTCTTTTGTCTTCTTACACTTGCGCGCTGTGACAGGAGCTATTGCGATGATTATTAGTATGAATACCCCAAGCACTATAGGGAAAAACCTAAATATTCCATCAAATACGGACTGCGTCGTAAACATCTTTCCTACAAAAAAATTGCCAAGGAACTGGCCGCACAATCCAATAAATATTGCCACTGAAAATGCGGCTCCGGATTGTTTGTGAAATAAGCCTCCAAGGTATGTAAGCATTACCGGATATGTTGCTCCAACACCAAAGCCCAGCAATATCATTGATATGTAAACGGCTGTGACTGAAGCCGGCATAAAGGACATTAAGATTGCACCAATAACGCCAATAACCATATAAAAATTCAGAACCATTATGGCATGCATCTTTTTCATTAAAGCTCCAAGAGCAAAACGGCCGCCCGTCATTCCAATGGTAAACATTGTAAGTGAAAGAGTTGCAATGTTTGCAGCAAGTCCCCCGGGGGTTGACGTAAGAAATGAAGTTGTATAACTTCCGCTCGTCCCCTCTAATGCGCTCTGGAAAAACAGAACGACGCCAACTAAAACAAGAGCCGGATACTTAATGAATTTGAAGGAGTTCCAAAAATTAACCTCTTCCGCAGCTGTCCTTACCGGCTTACCCTCTGAGTTTGTAAGGGCCTTAAGTTTTGCCTCGGGAAATTTAATACAGAAAAAATAAATGATTAGCACCGCCATAATAAGGGAGAATGCAAAGAGACAGAATTGATATCCGCTGACTACAACACCGGCAAATTCAAAGGACGTATTTGACGTTGCAAAGCAAGTCAGCGTCCACAAAAGAGCGCCAATACAGTAACACGCCCCAAGGATGCTAAGTTTTGCGCCACGGCTGCTGTCATCATAAATATCTGATACAATAGCATTTGTCTCACCGTTCAGTACCCCTCCGCCAAGACCTACCAGAAAAATGCTAACTCTCAAAAAATTCAAAACTGCAGAATGAGACATTCCAAGATGCGCCCCGGTTGCAAGTCCAATGAGTCCCGCCATCAACAAAAATGAACTCACAATCAGCAGCCACTTATAGCCAAATCTGTCCATAATGGAACCAAAGAAAATTGTCCCTATAATAATCCCGATAGACATAATGGGAGGCAATCCGATGGCTTCAGGAACAGCAACTTTTAGCGGAGGCAAAATAGCTCCCAGGGAGAGCATTGCAACTCCAAAAAACGACATTCCTGCACATGCGGCAAAATTCACTTTGCCAGTTGAATATGTACTCATTTTATAACTCTACTTTATTACGTTCATTATCGCTGCGGGCTTTTTTGCAACGGGCAATGGCAAACGGAGCCAGAGCAATTACAATTACAATCAAAATACAGGGGATAACCGGGAAAAATATAAAGGCATCTCTAAATTTTTCATTCGCCAAGACAAATTTACCAATCAGCAAATTAGCAACAAACTGTCCGCACAATGCAATAAAAATTGCCAATGAAAAAGCAGCACCCGATTTTTTATGGAAAACTCCGCCCAAATATCCAAGAATGATTGGAGGAGTGGCGGCAATCCCGAAACCTATCAAAGTCATAGCCGCATAAACGGCTGCAACAAATAACGGTTGCAACATCAATAAAATACAACCGATAAATGCCAAAAGCAAATAGACGTCCAGAGCAACAATATCCTTAAATTTTTTTATCATTAAAGGAACAGCAAACCTACCCGCCATCATTCCGACAGTCATAAGCGTAAGAGAAAAAAGTGCCTGCTTAAGAGTAAGTCCGCCTTGGAATTTTGTAATATAAGAAGTTGTAAATGTTAAACTTACTGTCTCCAATGCAGTTTGGAAAAATAGCATTATTGCAACAATGACCAGGACTGGATATTTAAGCAACACAAAAGACTTAAAAAATGCAACCAGCCCATTTTCCTCTTTAACTTGTCCAGCACCGGCCGC
>Ga0268357_101495_pt1 | contig 15071 bp, 12 predicted proteins | sample BioMet10_FD_192466 | JGI IMG/M metagenome (GOLD analysis project Ga0268357, IMG submission 192466) | Sewage microbial communities from Oakland, California, United States - Biofuel 10 (Illumina Assembly) | ecosystem: Engineered > Wastewater > Sewage > Unclassified | place: USA: California... | reverse complement strand
GGATTAAGAAATCACTTGGCTGGATGAGCCCTATAGAATACAGGCTGTCTCTCCAAGTAGCATGAAAATAACGTAGCAGTAAAAACTGCTACGTTATCAAGTCTAACTTTTTGGGGTCACCACAATAGGGTCTTGCAGCTCCGGCTTGGGAAGAACTGTTTCAGCGGAAACTTCCTGAAAAAATTTATCTAATTGAGCACCAACATCATAGCGACAGCCCATATGGGTGCCTGCCATCAGTATGAAAGCGCTGAGAATGGAAATACTTACCTTATCAAGTTTACTTCTTTTCTTACCCAACGACATTTTAAACACCCCTTTGTCTTAAAAAATAAATGACAATAAGCAATAGGTCCGATTGCTACAGTTTCCTCAATATAGTATAATTAAGTTATTAATAGTTTGCAAAAAATGCCTACATATATGTATATTATAATATACTTGAGGATAAAGGTAAACTTTTTTCTTGAAAATGAATAAAATTCTTTTTTTCTGCATATAGTTGTATAATGAAAACTATAAACGGGAAGGTGATTACGTGCAAAAAAGAATAAAGCTGGGAGAAATTTTATTAGCTGCCGGTGCTATTACCAAAACACAATTGGAGCATGCTTTAACACAACAAAAAATCAATGGAAAGCGCTTGGGTGAAACTCTGATAGAATTAAAATATATCACAGAGCAAACCATGCTGATGTCCATGGAAAAACAATTGGGCATTCCTTATGTGTACCTGCCGGAGGAAAAAGTTCAGGAGGCAGCCTTAAAGGCTGTGCCGCTTTTCCTGGCAGAAAGGTATACTGTTTTGCCTGTGCGTTTGGAAGGCAATAACATTATCCTGGCCATGAATGATCCTACCAACTTTTTTGCTATCGATGATGTGCGTATGGTTAGCGGTTTTAACATCTCCCCGGTGTTAGCGAAGAAACAAGATATCATAGATTGCATTAACAAGAACTATGGTGTTAAGGGCAGAGTCCAGGAAGCAGTCGATAAGCTGAAGGAAGAGCCTGTTACCGCCACCATCAGGGAAATTGCCGATGTGGCTGATAACGCTCCTATTATCAACATTGTAAATTCTTTGCTGGAACAAGCTGTTAAGGATAAAGCCAGCGATATTCACGTAGAACCGGAAGAGGACAGGCTGCGCGTCAGATTTAGAGAAGATGGTGTGCTGCGGGAAGTAATTACTTTTCCTAAAGCTACCCAGGCGGCTATTTTGTCCAGAATTAAAATTATGGCAGAGATGGATATTGCCGAAAAACGTCTGCCTCAGGATGGCCGTATTAAGCTGATGCAGAATCAAAGAGAAATAGATGTCCGTGTCTCTACCTTGCCTACTATTTTAGGTGAGAAAATAGTAATGCGTATTTTGGATAAAGAAGCCATGAACATAAAGCTGGAAGATTTAAGTTTTACAGCTCAGAATATGACTCTTTATAAAAACATGATGCATAGCGCTTATGGTATGATTTTGGTTACAGGACCTACCGGCAGTGGTAAATCTACCACCTTGTATTCTACCCTGATGGAAATTAATTCTATTGCAGATAATATTATTACGGTAGAAGACCCGGTAGAATATAGAATACCGGGAGTTAACCAGATCAGTATTAACAATAAGGCAGGCCTTACCTTCGCCAGCGTCCTGAGGACTATTTTGCGTCAGGATCCCAACATTATCATGGTAGGCGAAATAAGAGATAAGGAAACAGCAGAAATTGCTATCAATGCTGCCTTAACCGGTCACCTGGTATTTTCCACTCTCCATACCAACGATGCGGCGGGAGCCGTGACCAGGTTGATTGATATGGGTGTGGAGCCATTTTTAATCGTGTCTGCTTTGCGCGGGGTGGTTGCACAAAGATTGGTGCGAAAAATTTGTCCGGAATGCAAGCATGCCTATACGCCGGAACCGCACTCTGATGAAAGAATTTACTTAGGTGTGCGGAGTGATGAGCCTTTGACCTTGTACAAAGGAGAAGGCTGTCCTTCCTGCAATTTCTCGGGATATAGAGGCAGAATGGCTATTCATGAGGTTGTGCCTATTTATCCGGATATGAAAGAATTGATTATGCGTAATGCTACCAGCAAAGAGCTTTTCGATTTGGCCAGAACTAAAGGAGCCAAGTCCATTAAAGAAGATGGCATTCAAAAAGTTATGGCCGGGGAAACCACGATCTCAGAGATTCTGAGAGTTTCTTATGGCGGAGGAGACGAAGAGTAAGATGCTAAAAATAGATGAGTTACTCCAGATTGCTGTAGATAGAAAAGCATCTGACTTGCATTTAACGGTAGGGATTCCACCGGTACTGAGGATTAATGGTACCCTGGAAAGGATGGACATGGAGCCTTTGCAAAATGCCGATACCTTTTCCTTGACGGAAGAATTGATGGATGTTTCACGTAAGCAAATCTTTAGGGAAAAAGGAGAAGTAGATTTTTCTCACCAAATTCCCGGCGTTTGCGGCTTCAGGGTAAACGTGTATAAGCAGAGTGGCAGCGTAGCTGCCGTTATTCGTTTGATACCTAACGTGATACCTACTTTTGAACAATTGCATTTGCCTAATGTGCTGAAAAAATTTGCTATGCTGCCCCGAGGCATGGTACTGGTTACCGGTCCTACCGGCAGTGGTAAATCCACCACCTTGGCAGCTATGATAAATTATATTAATCACAATACGAAGAATCACATCATCACCTTGGAAGATCCTATCGAGTATAGACATTCCCACATTAATTGTATTATTAACCAGAGAGAAATTAATACGGATACCATGTCTTTTAGTAACGGCTTAAGAGCAGCCTTAAGAGAAGACCCGGATGTTATTCTGGTAGGCGAAATGCGTGACGTGGAGACTATTGCTACGGCTATCACGGCTGCTGAAACAGGACACTTGGTCTTGGCTACCTTGCATACTGCAGATGCCGCACAGACTATCAACAGAATTATCGACGTGTTCCCGGAGCATCAGCAGGAGCAGATCAGAGTGCAGCTGTCCGGTACCTTACAGGGCATTGTAGCTCAACAGCTGCTACCAACCAGTGATGGCAAGGGCAGAGTAGGAGCCTATGAAATTTTGGTAGCTACACCTGCGCTTAAAAATTTAATTAGAGAAGGTAAGATACACCAGATTCCCTCCTATATCCAAACCGGTGCTCAATTTGGTATGATAGGCATGGATGCTGCTTTAGGCAGGCTGGTGCAGTTGGGGATAGTGGATAGGGAAGCGGCTCAAAGCCGTTGCTCCGATCAACAGATTTTTGAGAAATATGCCTTAGGCATGTAAGCTAAAAAGAGGTAACCACCATGGATAGTTACAAGTTTAAAGCCAGACGCCGTTCAGGTGATATAGTGCTGGGAACCATAAATGCCGCTGATGCGTCAGCGGTAAGTTCCTATGTCCGCAATCAGGGCCTGATTGTTACCCAGATTAGCAAGGTGGAGGATAAGCAATATTTTTGGTCCAGGTGGATTAAACAGAAAGTTACCCTTTATGATTTGTCGGTATTTTGTCGCCAGTTTACTACCTTGATAGCAGCAGGTGTTTCTTTGATCACGGCTTTGGATGTATTGCAGGAGCAAACTGTCAATAAAGAGCTTAAGAAATATATTGGCAATATAGCTCAAGACGTACATACAGGCTCCTCTTTGTCAGAGGCAATGGCACGCTATCCCAGGATTTTTCCGCCACTTATGATTAATATGATAGCAGCCGGTGAAACCGGTGGTATTTTGGAAACCGTGCTTGCCCGTTTAGCTACCCAGTATGAAAAGGACTATAGACTAAATCAGAAGATAAAAAATGCCTTTGTTTATCCTGCCGTGGTATTGACGGTGGCGGCTATTGCGGTAGCTGTCATCCTGACCTTCGTTATGCCTATTTTTACGGATTTGTTCAAAGCGCTAAATACAGAGCTGCCCTGGCCCACTCGAATTTTGATGAGCATCAGTGATTTTTTGAAGCGGGGTGTCTCTTGGCTGTTTATTGGTTTAGTGGTTTTAGGTTTATATACTATCTATAAGAAACTGATTACCTACAAAGAATTTTTACTGTGGCGAGATAGGCTCTTGCTTAAGTTGCCGGTTTTTGGTAAACTCTATAATTATATTGTTATTACCAGGTTTGCTTCCATCTTTGCCGGGCTGTCAAAAAGTGGCGTACCTATCTTGGAAGCTTTAGCTGTGGTATCAAAGGCTACCGGCAGCATTCAGACTGAAGAAGTATTGAAACGTGCTACCGGCAATGTAAGGGAGGGTAGAGGACTTTCAGAGCCTATGAAGGAAAGCGGTCTGTTTCCACCTATGGTTATTAACATGGTTTCTATTGGCGAGGAATCAGGCTCACTGGATTTTATGCTGGATAAAGTAGCAGATTTTTATGGCAGTGAAGTAGAGGATATGAGCGGCAGGTTGCAAACCTTGCTGGAACCAATCTTAATTTTAATTCTGGGTGTCATTATCGGCTTCATTGGGGTGGCACTCCTGATGCCCATGTTTGACATGGTAACCAAGGTTGGGAATCTGTAGAATAATGTAATTAAATTAAAGATAAAATGCTTGACAAATATTACAAAAATATTTAAGATGAAGCCAGAGAATGATTCTGCTAGATAAGCTGAACATTGCAAATAAAAACCTAAGGGGGTTTTAAACATGAAAGATTTAAAGATTAGGGCAAGACGTGGTTTTACCTTGATTGAATTGGTAGTTGTAATCGCTATTTTGGGTATTTTGGCAGGTATTGCCATTCCCAGATTCCTGGATGCTACCGCTACTGCCAGAGGTGCTAAGATTGTAGCTGATTTGAGAACTATCGACTCCGCTATTGTTATTTACAATGCGAAGACTGGTACTTACCCGACAGGTACTGCAGATTTGATTACTAACGCTCCTGCTGCAGCTACTCCACAATATCAATTGTTAGCTTCTTGGCCAGTTCCTGCTACCGGCAATTGCATTTTCCCGGCACAGCCTGCAACGACGGTTTCTGTAGCGGCAGATGCAACTTATATATTGGCTACTGATGGCACTAATGCCAATAGCCGGGCAGCTTGCGTTGATGCTGGTAATACTGCTGATAAACTGGCAGCCGGTGGTGCTGGCTGGGGCAACTAAGCAGTCAGTTAAAGAAAAACAAAAGACAGAAACTCTTTAATTAAAAATCTAAGCAACAAACTAAAAAACTGCTTGGCCTTAGGAGCCAAGCAGTTTTTTTATGTCTGTCAATTTTTATTTTTTCAGCAACTTCTCTTTCAGTTCCAAATACTTCCTGGAATAGTACACAGGCAGCTGAGCTTCCCGGTGGTCATAGCCAAAGGCACGCCTGGTAACGGCAATAAGAGGCGGGGTTTGGATGCGCTTGGCTACAGATAAGCCCATGAAGAGCTTCCACCAGCGTTCCAGGTCATTAATAAAGGACTCCGTAGTAGGGAAGAGCTGAGCAACCAAACCGGGCTCACAACCGATTTCCTTTTCTACCGTACCTGCCACATACCAGCTCAGCACATCTTCCGGAGCCGCCTTCTGCCAACGCTCAATAAAAGCGGCAAACAAATAGTCATGATAGGGATAAATAATAGGATCACCGCCGTTGCCTACAGTTTGGGCGGTAGACAATTCAGCACTGGGTTTAATCGTGAAGATTTCTTCAGGTAGTACCTGGCGTTGATAAACAACGTCATTCAGATAATGTCCCAGGTTATACACCTGATGCTTCCACAAATCGCCCAGGATAGCCAAACAGCCTGCCATGTCACCGTAGAAGGTGGCGTAGCCTACGGTAGTCTCGGCCTTGTTGCCATTGCAGGTGAAGGCTCCGCCAAAAGCGGCAGCAGCACCGGCAATGATTCTGGCGCCACGGTCTCTGGCTTGAATATTTTCTTCGCCCAAGGGCGACACCGTCAGCTTAAAATCTTGGCCGCTTCCGTAGTTATGGATAGGGGTGGTGGTAAATTGCTGCTTGGATAAGGCTACGCTATCTGATATGGGCATGATGGCATAGTTGGTTTTTAAAGCTTCCGCAATATCTTTAGCCAGACCCTTGGTGGTCTGGGAATTGAATTGGCTGGGCATGTTGATGAGCAGGACATTTTCCGGACCTAGGAGCTTTACATAAAAAGCAGCAGCTACGGCGGAATCAATACCGCCGGATAAACCGATGGTTAATTTTTTTATGCCTGTTTGGGCCAGAAAATGTTTAGCACCATAATTCAAGGCGGTATAAATAGCGGCAGTTTCTGCCATCATAGGCTCAGGATCTTTTGTACCGGTAATTTCACCTGTAGCAGTGTCCCACAGGGCAGTAAAAAAGTCCGGTTCAAAATAAGTACCATTAGCTTTAATCGCGCCATCTATACCATAAACAGTACTGCAACCATCGAAGGTGAAAATATCCTTGCCGTTATTTTGTACGCCTACCGTGTTGCAATAAATTACCGGCAAATGCAAGGCTTTGGCCTGGCTGCCAAAAACTCTGTGTCGTTTACTATTTTTGCTCAGGGTAAAGGGAGAGCAGGAAATATTGCAGATGATCTGAGCACCGTGCTTAGCCAAAATACTGGGGACATTGTAGTTATAATTATCAGTCCAGCCATCCTCGCACAGCATCACACCCAACTTTATTGTTTCACCGTGAATGGTAACCTGTACCGGCTGGAGCAAATCTGCCACAGTTTTGTCCGGAGCAATTTCAGGTTGCAGTTTAATAGTGCTGTGAAAATATCTCATGTCGTCAAATTCCCGGTAGTTAGGCAGGCTGGTTTTGCTAATAAAGGGATAGGGTAAACCGCCCTTGAGCAATTTGCCGTTTTGCGCTACAAAAGCAGCGTTGTATTTGCGCATGTGACCGTCCTGGTTGTAACGGGTGGGATCGATGGCAATGTTGCCAAAAATCACAACCAAGCCTTGGGAGGCGGCTACTACTTCTTCGCCATAGGCAGCGCAATCTTTGAGAAAGGCTTCCTGCTCCCACAAATCTCCTAAGAGGTAGCCGGGAATGGCCATCTCTGGAAGCAGCAGAATATCTGCTTTGGCTTGCTTAGCTTTATCTATCATAGCCAAAATTGCTTTAGTATTTTCACCTGGCTGAGCAGGCTTTACTTCTATCTGACCACAGGCTATTTTAATATCCATTTCACTACACTCCTTAAATTTGGTATAATATGCTTTAGCAAACGACCATAATCGGTCATCTACGTTGTCAGAACTTGCGTTTGCTCGCCTCAGCGGACCACGAAAGTCTAGTTTCGCTCGCAAGCCTCGTTCTTCCTAGTATCTGACCAATTCTGCCCGTTTGTGAATTAAATATATGCTTTAAGCTTATATAAACTGCGAGCCACAACCTACATAATGACTCGTCATTTACTTATCAATTATCACAAGCGATTAGACTAATTATAATTGCTTGCTTTGTACATTATAACAAAAGGGGCTAGATTATGAAAGTAAAGAAAACAAACGCGGCCAGGATATTAGATGAATTGGGCATTGCTTATACACTAAAGGAATATAAGGTGGACGAAGAACACTTGGACGCACTATTTGTAGCCGACGAAGTAGGCATGCCGGCTGACCAGGTTTTTAAAACACTATGTGCCCGCGGTGACAAGAACGGTATTCTTTTTGGCGTCATCAAAGGCAATGGTGAACTAAATCTGAAAGCATTGGCTAAGGCCAGCGGTAACAAGAGAGTAGAAATGGTGCACCTGAAAGAAGTGCAGCCCTTAACAGGCTATATTAGAGGCGGAGTAAGCCCTCTGGGAGCTAAAAAGGAGTACCCTGTGTACTTGGATAGTACAGCAGCCAAATGGCCCCAAATTGCTGTTAGTGCAGGACATAGAGGATTACAAATTATCATAGCTCCGGCTGACTTATTAAAAGCCACCAGGGGAAGCTATTTTGATAACGAACAGATATAGATTTTAAAGTAGATTTGTGCTATCATGGTTCTGCATTTTAAAAAGAAAGTTGGTATTGATATGTTATATATAAGCACCAGAGGAAAATCCGATATGGTAAGTGCTTCACATGCCATCGCCAGTGGGTTGGCAAGTGACGGGGGTCTCTTTGTACCTAAGGAATTGCCGCATCTTTCTGCTACAGAAATTCAAGCAATGGCAGATGCTCCTTATAGCAGTAGGGCACTGACTGTTCTTAGTCGTTTCCTAACGGATTTTTCGGAGGCAGAACTTAAAGCTTGTATCAGCAAGGCTTACAGCAAAGAAAGCTTTGGTGTGGAGATTGCTCCTTTGCACAAGGTTAAAAACAATGTAGATGTGTTGGAGCTGTGGCACGGGCCTACATCCGCTTTCAAGGATATGGCCTTGCAAATTTTGCCGTTATTTTTAACCAAGGCAGTTGCTAAAACCGGAGAAGAGAAGAAGCTGGTTATTTTGGTAGCTACTTCCGGTGATACCGGTAAGGCAGCTTTAGCAGGTTTTGCCAATGTGCCCGGTACAGAAGTGATAGTATTCTATCCCGACCAGGGCGTTAGCCAGATGCAAAAATTGCAAATGATTACTCAGGCCGGTGTCAACGTGCATGTGGTTGCAGTAAAGGGCAATTTTGATGATGCCCAGACCGGTGTGAAGATTTTGTTTGGCGATAAGGATTTAGCTGCTCAGCTGGCACAAAATGGTTTGGCTTTTTCTTCCGCTAATTCTATTAACTGGGGACGCTTGGTACCACAAATTGTTTACTATTTCAGTGCCTATGTAGATGCCATGAAAGCAGGCAGGATAAAATTCGGCGATAAGATAAACTTCTCCGTACCTACCGGTAACTTTGGCGACATTTTAGCTGGCTACTTTGCCAAGCTGATGGGTCTGCCTGTTAATAAATTTATCTGTGCTTCCAATAGCAATAATGTTTTGTCTGATTTTATCAATACAGGAACGTACAACAAAAATAGACCCTTCCGCAAAACGGCTTCACCCTCTATGGATATCCTGGTTTCCAGCAATTTGGAACGCCTGCTCTTTGAAGTAACAGATCATGATGGAGTACAGGTAAGTAAATGGATGGAGGAGCTAAGAGAAAAGGGTCAGTACAATGTAAGCAAGCCTATTCAGGATAGGATTCTGACTGATTTCTTTGGTACCTGGGTGGATGAAATTGAAACCAGGGAAACTATTGGAGATGTATTTAATAACTATGGCTATGTCATGGATCCACATTCTGCCGTAGCCTATAGAGCTTTGGAGAAATATAGACTTTTAACCAGTGATGATCGCTATAGCATTGTGCTCTCTACTGCCAGTCCCTTCAAGTTCAGCAATGTTGTGCTTAATTCCATTGCGCCTGACGTAAAGCTTGCAGATGACAATCCTTTTAACGCTATTAAATTGCTTAGCGAAAAGGGGCAAATCGAAGCACCTGCACCTTTGGTTGCTTTAGAAAAGCTGCCACTCCTGCATAATGACGTTATTGAAAAAAATGGCCTGAAGGCCGAAATAGCGAAAATCTTAGAATTATAATTTACGAATAAAAAGGGAGCTGTGTTCTTTTGCAGCACGACATTGAAAACCTGATGGCGTGTGCAGAAAATACAGCTCCCTTGTTTGTAAATAAGAAAAAAGGGTTGCCTTATTCCGGAGGCTGGCATTGCTACCTTAGAGCCAGACGAAGAATAGGCAACTCTTTTTATTAGTTTATGGCAATAGTACCCAGCTTTGTGACCTCACCTGCAACTGCCAGTTTTTCTAAAGCATCCTGCATTTTTGCCGCGTCGGTTGAACCTGTACCATGGCTAGCTATATTACCCTTCTGGGTGGGATGATGAATATAGTATAAAGAACCGTTGACCTCTATAAAAGTCGGTACCCATTGAGCACCGGAATTCCCCGAATTGTTATAAGTCGTTGCGAAGTAATACGGTGCACCTGTATCCGTATGCCAGTATAAGGGTCCTTTTGTATAGCCGACAGCATCCAGGATACTTTGGTCCACGGTAAGGTCAGTTAGAAGCTTATTTAAGGTGGAACCATTGCTTTGATTCCAGGTAAGACCTTTTTGAGACAGATAAGTTGAAATCTTACTAATTGCTGTAACTAGATTGCTATCTGAGTAATCGGTGGAACCGCCGTTTAAATACCATTCTACAGTATGTCCGTTGTAGAGGGCGCGGCCTTCATCATTTAGCACATAATGATCGGCTGTAATATTCTCATAGGTTTTAACACTGCCGTTTGTTTGGGTTATAGTAAAAGTACCGGAATCGGGAACCGGCCAGACAGCCAAATAATCGGTAATAAAACCATTGCTGTTGGAAGGATTGTTGCTGCTGATAGCAGTGGGATATTGACCGTGTTGGGTGGAGTACAGGGTAGAAGCGCTGTCAATAGTGCGTAAATCAGCTAAGATTTTAGCTCCTTTGGCACTGGCCTGTGCATCCAAAAACCTTGGGATGACGACACCGGCCAGAATTACTAAAATGGCGATAACAACAACTAGTTCTATAAGCGTAAATCCACGCTTAAGCTTTTGCATGGCAAATCCCCCTGATAAAAAGTTTTAACTTCCCTGCTTCTATTATAGGCAGTTAAAGTAACTTTGGCAAGCATATTGTAATTAAAGTTAAGAGAACGAAGGGCCATTTAATACTACGAAGGCAAAGGCTGCCTGTTTACGCATTTAGCAATTCTTTTAGTTCTTTTAATTTCTCTGCAAACTTATCCAAAGTAATTTGCACAGGTTGGGGAGTAGTTAAATCTACACCGGCATTTTTTAGGATGTTCAAAGAATAATCACTGCCACCGGCCTGTAAGAAACCAAGGTACTTGTCTACTTTGGCTTTATCACCACTTAAAATACTGTCTGCGAAAGCAGTGGCACAGGAATACCCTGTAGCATATTTGTACACATAGAACGGGGTGTAGAAGTGGGGAATGCGGGACCATTCACTATCTAAAAGTGTATCAACGGTCAAAGCACTGCCATAATATTTTTCGTTGAGCCGATGCCAGAGCTTTTCCATGTAGTCGGCAGTAAGAGCTCTGCCTTCTGTAATTTCGTTGTGGAATATTTTTTCCAGCTCCGCAAATTGGGTTTGTCTGTAAACAGTGGTTCTTACTGCTTCCAAGAATTGATTGAGTAAGAAAATTTTTTGTTCCTTGTTGGCACTTTTCAACATATGCTCCAGGAGCAGCACTTCATTGGTAGTAGATGCCACCTCAGCACAAAAAATAGTGTATTCCGCAGTAGGGAAGGGTTGAGTCTGGCTGCTGTAGAAGCTGTGCATAGAGTGACCCATTTCGTGTGCCAGAGTGGTTACACCATTGTAGCGAGGCTGATAGTTTAAGAGCACATAGGGATGTACACCGTAAACCCCCCAGGAGTAAGCACCGGAACGTTTACCCTTATTTTCGTAAATATCTATCCAACCGTTTTCCAAGCCTTCCTTAAAATCATGGCAATAGGTTTTGCCTAAAGGCTTAATGGCCTCCAGGACAGTGGCCTTGGCTTCTTCAAAAGTAAAATGGAAGGTTTCACCGCCTTGGGGGGTAAGGGGCAGATAAATATCGTAAGGATGAAGCTCTGCCAAGTGCAGAGCAGATTTTTTTAGTGCCATATATTCATGTAGCGCCGGTAAATTTTTTTCTACGGTGGAGAGTAGCTCGTCATAAACGGAAGTAGCAATATTATCTTCGTCTAAGGCCGCTGCCCTGGTGTCAGCATACTTGTGAGCCTGGGCATAAAAGAAACTGCTTCTGGCTTGAGCGTTCAATGTTGCTGCCAAAGTATTCCTATATTGCTTATATACACCCATGAGATTGGTGAAGGTATTGGCACGCAGGGTTCTGTCTGTAGAAGTCATATTCAGCAAATAGCTGCCTTCACTGACAGATCTGTCTTCGCCCCGGTCATCTTTGGCGGCAGGGAAGGTCAAGTCGGCACCCACTAAAGTATGGAAAATTTCCATAGGTGCAGACGTTGCCAAAGCGCTTTGCGCTAATATAGTTTCTTCAGGAATGGAAAGTATATGGTCTCTTTTTCGCAACAAATCATTTAGGTATTGATGATAATCAGCAAAATCCGGATCTGTAGTCAGGGCTTTTAGGAGGTCAGGGTCCAGTGCTAATAGCTCCGGCTCTGCAAAGGCAAAGGCGTTGTTACAATTACTTAGCAAGACCTCTGCCTTGCCGGTAAGCTCTTGCGCTTTGTTGTCTGTGCCGTCAGCATCTTTTTGGAGTTTGGCGTAGGGATAAATTTTTTCCAATGCCATACTGATTTTATCTACAAGCCGTAGACATTTTAAAATATCTTCTTTTGTTTTAAGCTTGCCCTTATAGGCAAGTACTTCTTGTAAAGCTTGTAAAGTGTTGCTACAAGCCGTTTCCCAAGCTTCATCGTCTGGAAAGATGTCCATAATTCTCCACTTATAAGTTGTGGGAACTTTGTTTCTTGCTAAAGCACTGTTTGGTGTGAATTGTAAAGAATTTTGCATAATTTGAAAAAATTCTCCTTTTTAGGTTAATTTTTCTAAGAAAATGTGGTATTATATGTGGGCATTATAGCATTATTTGTCCTGGGAGGAAATATGGAAGTCACAGAAATTGTTAAACTAAGACGTGCTGTTCTTACTAAATTAGCTCAATTCACATATGAAGGTGTACTGCCTGATCATGTGTATGATATTCTTCAAATCGTTAATGAAAATACGCCGCGCTTGCGATGCTGCGTACATAAGGAGAGAGCCTGCCTGAAGCAGAGAATTAATATTGCTTTGGGTCAAACTCCGGAGATGAATATAATTGAAGCATCTCATAGAGCCTTGGATAATCCTGTTGATGTCAGTCACCATGTTATTGAGGTTTTACCGGAGGCTTGTTCTGCCTGCCCCGTTAATAAGTATATGATTACTGATGTGTGCAGGCGTTGCCTGACGCACAGATGCATGAATGGCTGTCCCAAGAAGGCCATAAGCGTTTACCAAGGTAGAGCTCACATTGATTATGACATGTGCATTGAGTGCGGCAACTGCAAACGTTCCTGTCCCTATGGTGCGGTTGTGGAAATTGCCAGACCTTGTGAGAATGCCTGCATGGTTGATGCTATTCACATGGGCAAGAATAGAAAAGCAGAAATCGACAAAACTAAGTGCGTAGAGTGCGGTGCTTGTCGTAATGCTTGTCCCTTCGGCGCTATTGAAGAACGTAGTAGCATTGTCCAATTGATTCAACGTATTAAAAAAGGGGAGAAGGTTTACGCTCTGCTGGCGCCTTCCTTCGTAGGGCAATTTGGCATGAAGGTTACGCCCGGCCAAATCGTGGCGGCCTGCAAGAAGCTGGGCTTTAGGCAAGTCCGGGAGGTTTCCGTAGGTGCGGATATGACCGTGCTTACTGAGGCTGAGGAGTTTAACGAGAAGGTTCCCAAGGCACAAAAGCTGCTGACCAGCTCCTGCTGTCCTGCTTTCGTTGCTACAGTAAAGCGCCATGCACCTAAGCTGGCTGATTGTATTTCTGATGCTGTTTCTCCCATGGTAGCCCGTAGTAAGGCAGTAAGACATGAGGAAGACGGTGTTATAACGGTTTTCATTGGACCTTGTATTGCCAAGAAGGTTGAGGCTCGTGAACATCCTAATGAGATAGATTTCGCCATGACCTTCGAGGAATTAAAGTGCATGATGGATAGTCAGGGTATTGACCCTGCCGCCATGGAAGAAGATCAGTTCCATGCAGCTTCCTCTGCGGATGGTTGCAGCTTCCCACAAGAAGCGGGTGTTAGTCAGGCTGTGGCTCATTATTTGGCAAAGGAATACAATAGAGAAATTAAATCCAAATATGTTTGTGGTTTGAATAATTGCCTGGAGGCTTTAAAGCTCTACCAGGAGGGCAAGCTGGATATAGAGTATTTAGAAGGCATGGCCTGTGACAAGGGCTGCTTAAATGGACCTAGTGCTATTTCCGAGCCTGGCATCACTAAGATTCTGCTCAAAAAATTTGCTGCTACCACCAAGATGGCAGGTGCTGCAGATAATGAGTTTGCTAAGGAATCTGCCCATGTTGTAGATATGGAGAGAGTATATTTGCGGAAATAGGCTGTTTATGGTAATATATTTGAGTGCAATGTACATATATTTAAGTAGGAGGAGTTTCTTATGTCTGGACATTCCAAGTGGAATAACATTAAATTCAAGAAGGGTAAAGCTGATGCCTTAAGAGGCAAGATTACCACTAAGATAGGTAGAGAAATTACTATCGCTGTACGTATGGGCGGTTCCGATCCTACCGGTAATATGAGATTGAAGCTGGCTTTGTCTAAAGCGAAAGCCAACAATATTCCTAAAGATAATATTAAAAGAGCTATTGCTAAAGGTGAAGGCGCCAATGATGCTGCTAATTACGAAGAGATCAGCTATGAGGGCTATGGTCCTGCTGGTGTAGCTATCATGGTTAGCTGCCTTACTGACAATCGCAATAGAACTGCTGCCGATATTCGCCACGTTTTCTCCAAGGGTGGCAATATGGGCGAGACCGGCTGTGTAGGCTGGATGTTTAAACGTAAGGGCCTTTTTGGCGTGGCTAAGGAAAGCGCTCCTTCTGAAGATGACTTAATGATGATTGCTTTGGATGCAGGTGCTGATGATATGCAAACTACCGAAGAGGGATATGATATTGTTACCACTCCGGAGGCTTATGATGCAGTGGAAAAGGCTTTGGCTGACAACAACATTGAAGTAGCCATGTCAGAGCTATCCTTAGTTCCTGATACGACTATCGCCCTGGAAGGCGAAGATGCTGAAAAAGTACAAAGAATGATAGATGAATTTAATGAGCTAGACGACGTGCAGGACGTTTATAGCAACGCAGATTTACCTGAGGAAGAAGAAACGGAAGAGTAAAAGCGTGGCCGGTTATAATGTGGGAGAGGGGGTTTCTCTCTGCAGGATGGCCGGCTGCTTTCATTATGAGGAGATAATATGCTGGCTTTAGGTATAGACCCGGGTACCGCTATTTGTGGTTATGGCTTGGTCAAGCAGGAAGGAAGCAGACTTATTCCTATCCATTATGGTGCAGTTATTACGGACAAGGATATGCTGCCGGAGATGCGCCTTCGCAAAATTTTCGAA
>Ga0268357_101487_pt1 | contig 15113 bp, 11 predicted proteins | sample BioMet10_FD_192466 | JGI IMG/M metagenome (GOLD analysis project Ga0268357, IMG submission 192466) | Sewage microbial communities from Oakland, California, United States - Biofuel 10 (Illumina Assembly) | ecosystem: Engineered > Wastewater > Sewage > Unclassified | place: USA: California... | reverse complement strand
TGGACCTGTAGGCAGACGCCTGATTGAACAATATCATTTAACACCGGATGAAGATGAGAAAATCGATGCTACTGATATTAATTCTGTCAATGCAGCCAGCAAAGAAAAGCTTAGTGCTTTGGATGTAATTAAGAACGTATCTGTTATTATCGTTTGCATGGCAATCGGTACAGAAATTTCCGGTTGGATTGGCAAAATGATTGGTATGAGCTTCCCTACCTACGTAGGCGCTATGTTTACTGCTATGATTTGGCGTAATATTAATGAGAGTGCTCATTTCTATAATTTCGATTTTGCTTTGGTAGATGGCATTGGCGATGTCATGTTAAATCTCTATTTAAGCATTGCTATGATGACTTTGGCATTGTGGGAATTGGCAGGACTCTTTGGTGGCGTACTCTTAGTGCTAATGTGCCAAGTGGTATTCCTGGTACTGGCTTGCTACTTCGTTATTTTCCGCGTTCTTGGTTCAAACTACGATGCAGCAGTTATGTGTGCCGGCCTGTTAGGACACGGCTTGGGTGCAACTCCATCTGCTATCGTTAACATGACCGCTATTAACGAGAAATACGGTATGAGCCGTCGTGCTATGATGATCGTTCCTATCGTTGGTGCGTTCCTGGTAGATATTATTTATCAGCCTCAGACCATTTGGTTTATTAAGACCTTCGTACAAGCGGCAAAATAATTTTGTAAATGAGGTGATTTAAAGTGACACCGGTTTTACGTCTCATAAAGCCTCAGAACTTTGTAACTACTAAGTGGAGTGGTGGCTTGACCAGACAATTGGCCATTGGTCCCAGTGAAGCTGTTTATGCCCATAGAGATTTTCTCTGGCGGGTGAGCTCTGCAACAGTGGAATTGGCCCAATCCGATTTCACACCGCTGCCGGACTACAATAGATATCTATCTACCATTGTAGGAACTATTTACTTAAAGCATGGCGACGGAGTCGAATTTACACTGACTCCGGGTCAAGTGGATTACTTCGATGGTGGAGTAGCTACTGTTTCTAAAGGAATTTGCACTGACTTTAATCTCATGCTACGCAAAGATAAATGCCAAGGTGTAATGCTTAGTTTTGCCTTAGACCGGTGTTCTGGTATGAGTCTTCCTGTGCTGCAAGGGACAGAAAAGAAAACTTTGGTGTTGTTTTGCACCAAGGGCAAAGGTACCCTGATGGATACAGGTGTAGAGCAAGAAGTGGCAGAGGGAGAAGCACTGCTTTTGGAAAATTTACAGTTACCTATTGTGCAATGTACAGAAGGCTTTGCCTTTATGTTGGCAGAGATCATAAGTAAATAAATGCCTAAAGCGTGTATGGGGAAACTTCCCTATACACGCTTTTCTTTATGTAGCAAAAAGGATATAATTAGCTCATTAAATCAAGGTGGAGAGTGCTATGCCAAAAATGTTTGCAAGAGGACAAATCATAGATTTAACTGTTACCGGTTTAGGTAGTACCGGTGAAGGAGTAGGAAAAACAGAAGGCTTTACTGTTTTTGCAGTAGGAGCCCTGCCGGGTGAAAACGTAAAAGTGAAATTGAATATTGTAAAGAAAAACTATGCTAAAGGACAGGTCATTAAAATTGTTCAGGCCAGCCCTTATAGAGTGGAACCCAAATGCCCGGTGTATAAACAATGTGGTGGCTGCCAGCTGCAGCATTTATCCTATGAACAACAATTGGCCATGAAACGACAGCATGTAATTGATGCCTTGGAACGTATTGGTCACTGTGAAAATTTGCAGGTAGAGCCGGTTTTGGGAGAAAAGGATCCCTGGCATTACAGAAATAAGATGCAGGTGCCGGTTGCCCAGGGAGCGAAGGGTAAGTTGGCAATTGGCTGTTTTGCTGCTGCTACGCACAAAGTAATTGATGTGGAAAGCTGCCTGATTCAAAATGAACTTAATAATAAGCTTGCTCAGATAGTGCGTGGCTGGATGAAGAAGTATGGTATTACCGCCATGGATGAAAATACCCATAAAGGTATGGTAAGGCATATTATGGGTAGAGTAGGAGTACAGACAGGAGAAGTCATGGCTGTACTTATTACTAATGTACCTAAGGTGCCGCGCCTGGAAGAGCTGGGCCAAATGCTGGCACAGGGTGTAACCGGTTTTACCACGCTGGTACAAAATATTAATACTAAACCCAATAATATTATTTTGGGAATGGAAAATAAAGTAATCACCGGGCCTGGCTTTATTAAGGATAAACTGGGAACCTTTACTTTTAATATTTCTCCCTTATCTTTCTTTCAGGTGAATACTAAACAGGCAGAGGTGCTGTATGGTAAAGCCCTGGAATTTGCGGAGCTAACCGGTCAAGAAAATGTTGCCGATGTGTATTGTGGAACAGGAACCATTACTCTTTTTCTGGCACAAAAGGCTAAAGCGGCTTTGGGCATTGAAATAGTACCGGAGGCTATACAAGACGCTAAAGAAAATGCCAAAAACAACAATGTTTCTAATGTGAATTTTATTTGTGGTGATGCAGCCAAAGAATTACCCAAGCTAGCTAAAGAAGGAGTGCGTCCGGATGTGATTGTCTTGGATCCACCCAGAGCAGGCTGCGAGGGGACTGTGCTGGAGGCTATTGCTGAAGTAGCACCTAAAAAAGTAGTGTATGTGTCTTGCAACCCTGCCTCTTTGGCAAGAGATGTGGCCATATTAAGGGACAAGGGCTACGCTTTGCAAAAAGTACAACCCGTGGATATGTTCCCTCAGTCCAGCCATGTCGAGAGTGTCTGCTTGATGTCGCGCAACATATAGTGTTTTTAAAAAAATAGCATCACTACATATTGTATTTTGGCTGATAAAAAATTCATTTTTGCCCACTTAACATCATACTATGCTTGTGATATAATTAGGCTAATGCAAGATGACGAGGAGGCGGGCAAATGGATAAAAATGTGCGGATAATACTTGCGAAAAAAGATAAGAGCGCAAAAAATGTAGGGATCTATTGCCGTGTCAGTTCAAATAAAGCAGACCAATTAATAAGCTTAGCGGCACAGGTTTCGGCACTTACCAGGATGGTTTCACAAGAGAGTCAATGGATTCTTGTTGATACATTTATTGATATTGCATCCGCAAAAGAGGGTAGTCCCAGACGCGAATTTACTAGGATGCTTGAGGCTTGTGAAGCACATCAAATCTCTGTTATTATCACGAAAAGCATTAGTCGTTTCGGAAGGGACAGCGTGGATACTTTGGAGGCTCTTCGCAAACTGAAAAATGTTGGGACTCAGGTGATTTTTGAGCAGGAGCAGCTAGATACAAATCAGACGGATACAGAATTGATTATAGTGGTTCTGGAAGCCTGTGCGCAGGCTGAAAATGAAGGCAGAAGCCTAAATATACGAATGGGACTTTCGATGAAGGCGTTAGCAGGCGAAGGCGGAAATGTTACAAGACGTGTGTATGGTTATGATAAAGCCAATAATGGAGAGTTAATTATCAATGATGAGCAGGCTCGGGTTGTCAGAAAGGTCTTTCAGTGGTACTTGGATGGTGCAAGCGTAGTCGGTATTATCCATAAATTAGAGAATGAAGGTATGGCATCTCCTCGTGGTGGTAAAGTATGGAGCAAAGCTTCTGTAGAGAATATGCTTACTAACATCAAATACACAGGGACTGTTATACTGACTGACTCCATGAATCCGGAGCAGATCATCCAGGTAACTGAATGTGTTCCACCAATCATTACAGAGAATGAATTTAGAGCAGTGCAGACGGCGAAAGCGGCTCGCAGCAATGTGGTCATTGATGGTGATGGGCATTCACATAGAAAGAATCATAAGTACAGCTCAAAGACTAAAAATAATAAGAAATAGTTATCTTGGAATGACTTGATATTAAGTGCATAAAGAGCAATATATAGTACTAACAAAATTGGAGGTGCTATATATGATGTACTTAAAAGTTCAAGAAAGCCATAAGGCAGGAGATCTTATTCCTATCAAGGATGATTCAATTTTCGTCTACTGCGATGTATGTAAAAGCTATAAGCACTTAGTGGATGTAAGCAATGCTGCATTTGGCGTATGTTCTTTTGAGCAACTGAATGCTTGTGAGGAATGCAGCGCAAGGTATAGAGAACAAGCTGAAGAAGAAGCTGTTAGATTAGCGCTTGGTTGGCCGGAAAAGAAAATGAGAAAAATCACGCTTGTCAAGAAATAGCCTACTTTCGCGAGTGTTCAGTGTTGATGTAATTTTACATTGGATATTGAAAAAACGTAGTAAAATCAATAGCTTTAACACTTTCCCAAGAATAGACTGAGTATTTCATGTTGAGACGGTCGTATTGATGTCAAGGGTTGAAAAATAAGAGTGTAAAAGTGCTTGATATAAAGGGATTTCCGTGATTTTGAACTCATATTCAAGATGGGTTCTATGTCACGGAATTTTTTATTGTAAGAACATATCTAAAACCATAAAAACACAAGGTTGTGTGGACATTATTACTTTTTGGCTACCGAGTTGACGAAATTACTGTCAAAAATGTGGCGAGTGGATAGAATTGCTGTAAAAATGAGATTGAGTTGACAAGATGCATGTGCCAATGCAAAATCAAGAATTAGAACAATAAGTGTAAATAGTAATTACTTTTTAGGTGCAAATAAGAGTTTATATAAGCGTTTATTTGTGATATAATAAAAAGGAAAGGTGGGATTAGCCATGGGAAAAGAAGATAAAACCCAAAAACAGCCAATGGAATTTTATAATATGTCTGATTTTCTAAGAGGACAATCATCGAAGTTGATCACTGGATTATCTGATGAAGATAAAACTGCTTTTGTACTAAAAAATGGTAAGCCAGTAGCTGTTCTTATCTCCCACGAGAGATACGAAAGGTTATTAAAAGCAGGAATTGACATAACAGAATACTAAGAAAATATTAATGATGAGAGAGGTTAAATGAATGGCCGTGAAAAAATCAGAATTGTATTCCCTTTTATGGGATGCTTGTAATAAATTAAGAGGTGGAGTTGAGCCATCAAGGTACAAAGATTATGTACTTGTGCTATTGTTTTTCAAATACGTATCAGACAGATACAAGGGGCAACGATTCGCTGAGTTTACAGTAAATGAAGGTGCATCATTTGATGACTTGATTGCTGCAAAAGGTAAAAGTGATGTTGGTGAACGAGTTGATAAAATTATCCAAAAATTCCTAGAAGAAAACCGTCTTCAAGGTTCTTTGCCTGACGTTAGTTTTAACAACCCGGATGAGTTGGGTTCTGGTAAGGAACTCGTAGATAAAGTCTCTGGGCTAATTGCTATATTCCAAAACCCTGCTATTGACTTTAAAAGTAACAGAGCTAGCGGAGATGACATCATTGGAGATGCTTATGAATACTTCATGATGAAATTTGCTCAGGAGTCTGGTAAGAGTAAGGGGCAATTTTATACACCTAGTGAGGTATCACGTATTATCGCTAGACTTATTGGTATAGGAGATATTAAGCAAGAGACAGGTAAGAAATGGACGCTTCATGATCCTGCAGCAGGTAGTGGTTCACTACTAATTCGTGCAGCAGATGAAGCACCTACGGATGAAAATGGTGACTCAATCGTTACAATATTTGGCCAAGAAAAATATCCCGATACCGCCGGTTTAGCAAAGATGAACTTTATCCTACATAACAAAGGGACAGGTGAAATCAAGAGTGGTAATACATTAGCAAACCCAGCATATACGGATGATTTTGGTGGGCTTAAAAAATTTGACTTTATTGTTATGAATCCACCTTTTTCCGATAAGGATTGGACTGATGGAATTAAACCATCAGAAGATAAATTCAAGAGATTTGACGGCTATGGAATTCCACCAGAGAAGAATGGCGACTATGCTTGGTTTTTGCACGTCTTAAAGGCATTGGATAGCGACCACGGTAAGGCGGGGATCATTCTTCCACACGGTGTGCTGTTTAGAGGGAATGTAGAAGAGACTATTAGAAAAGCAGTTCTTGATAAGCGATACATCAAGGGTATAGTTGGGTTGCCTGAAAACTTATTTTATGGTACAGGAATTTCTGCCAGTATCATCATAATTGATAAAGAGAATGCAGATAAACGCGAAGGCATCTTTATGATTGATGCAAGTAATGGATTTAAGAAAGACGGAAACAAGAATCGTCTTCGTGAACAAGACATCGAGAAGATAGTACAAACCTTTATAAATAAAGATAAAATTGAGGGATATTCTCGCTTTATTACCTATAAAGAAATCTTAGAAGAAAATGGCGGTAGCTTGAATGTACCTCGTTATATCCAAAAGATTGATGATACATTACCACAAAACATTGCATCACATCTTAAGGGAGGTATACCAGAAGTTGATATTAATTCAATAGAAAAGCTATGGAAAATATCCCCAAAATTAAAGCGGGAAATATTTACTTGTGTTGATGAAAAGCACAACGTTTATAATCTTGCTATGTCGCCAAATGAGATAGTCACTGTTATCTCTGAGGATGAAAATATTAAGAGTGAAAAAGAAAACGAGTGCGGTGAACTATTCGGAACTTGGAGAAATGCAGTGAAAGATTCATTGCTAAATATCAATGCAGATACAAACCCAAAAGAGTTAATTCGTAATATCGGTATTGAAATATTGAACGATTTCGAATCGGCAAAGCTCTTAGATAATTACGATGTTTATGACTTCTTGCTTAATTACTGGAATGAGAAAATGCAAGATGATGTGTATATAATCAAGGCTAGTGGATATGAGGCTGGTCGTGAGATTGAATATGTGTACGCTCAAAAGAAAGCAAAAGATGAAAGTGGAGAAGAAATAAAAGTTGACGATACTTCTAAAGTGAAGTCGTTTGAGGGTGCTTTAATCTCGAGAGAAATTATCGAGAATGAGTATTTTGAAACTGAATTATTAGCTCTTAATGAGTTGATCGAAAAATCCAAATTGCTTGAATCTGAACTTGATGAAATGCGTGAAGAAGAATCCGGAGATGATGGACTACTAGTAAATGCCTTGAATGAAAAAGGTGACGGTATTCCTAAAGCAAATCTAAATAAACAGATTAAGGAGCTAGAAAGTAAAAAGACATCCCCAGTAATGAGCGATATCATAAAGCTGATTGAATTGCTTGACGCTGGCAACATTTCCGAGATGGAGAAAATAGTCAAAGCTAATAGCGAATTAAAGACTTATGAGCTTAGAAACAAGAATGGTTCATTTGGTAAGGCCAAGTTAAAAGTGGCATTAAAAGAGGCAAGCGACAATGCAGTAATACCTGAACTTTATTCTGATGAATATAATGCTTTACTATCATATCAAGCGAAGATGACAGAGAAAGAAGAAGCCGATAAGGCAATCAAAGAAGCACAAAAGGTACTTGATGATCTAGTACTTGATAAATATGGTCAGTTAACAATCGATGAAATAAAACATTTGCTCTTTGATAAAAAGTGGATGGCAAAGATTGAGGCCGATATTGCTAATGCAATAGACCAAGTATTAAATACACTTGCATCAAAAGTTGTCTTGATTGCAAAACGCTATGAGCATACTTTAGGTGAGATTGAAGAAAAGACAGCTCAGTCTAAAGAAAAGGTGAAGACTGCTTTAGAAAGGATGGGGTACAAATGGTAACTTATCCAGCGAATTGGAAATTCGATATAATTGCAAATATTGCAGATATTACAACTGGTTGCAGAGATACTCAAGATAACAAAGTTAACGGAAGGTTTCCATTTTTTGTACGCTCTCCTATAGTTGAACGTATAGATGTAGCTGACTTTGATTGTGAAGCTGTGCTGACTGCAGGAGATGGGGTAGGCACAGGAAAGGTATTTCATTACATTAACGGTAAATTTGCAGCACATCAGCGTGTTTATGTTATGAGTAATTTCAAAGATGTTGATGGAAGGTACTTTTACTATTATTTCTCAAACAACTTTGGGAAAGAGGTTGAAAAATATACAGCTAAATCATCAGTTGATTCAGTACGACGTGATATGATAGCTGAAATGGAGTTTCCGTACCCTCCTTTACCTGAGCAAAAAGAGATTGTTAAAGCATTGTTAGATTTTGATGAGCATATTGACAACCTAACCGAGCTTATCGAAAAGAAAAAGGCAGTTCGTGATGGTGCGTTAGAGGATCTCATTAATGGAAAAACAAGACTCGATGGTTTTAGAGGTGATTGGAATTCTTGTAAAATAAATGATGTTGCTGATTTTTTTGATAATCTGCGAATTCCAGTAACTAAGAATCAAAGAATGCCTGGAAATACTCCATACTATGGAGCAAATGGTATTCAAGATTATGTAAGTGGTTATACACATGATGGAGAATTCATTCTTATCGCTGAAGATGGTGCGAACGACCTTCTTAACTATCCAGTAACTTATGCAAGTGGGAAGATATGGGTGAACAATCACGCCCACGTTTTAGCTGGAATTAAATCGGTAGCAGATACGAAATTTTTATCTTATCTACTAAAAAAAGTTGATTATACTGCAGTTCTTGTGGGAGGAACGAGAGCAAAGTTAAATGGTAAAACATTAAAAAATATAGAAATAACACTACCAGAAAGTATTTCAGAACAACAAGCCATCGCCTCTATCCTAACTGTGATGGACGAAGAAATTGAATCACTTTTAACAGAAAAAGCTAAGATGGTTCAAATTAGTGAAGGTGCAATGGATGACCTATTAACAGGTCGTGTGCACCTTAAAGTATAAGGGGGTTAAGTCAATGTCTGTTGATTTAGAACGAAAATTACAAAATAAAGTCCTCCACTGGTTAATAGATGAAGAGAAAGACGGTGGCTTAGGCTACACATATCTCGGTAACCTTGAAGAACAAGACAACACACCTGTGAAAGAGGATTTGCTAAAGAAGAATCTAGAAAAGCGTGGCTATCATAGAGAACAAATTTCAAAGGCAGTAACTGAGCTTGTTTCAAAAGCAAAAAACCAGGTAGATAGCTTATATCAAATAAATAAAGATGTATATTCTTTTCTTCGTTATGGTAGACAAGGTGTAAAAGATGAAAACAGAAATCGTCAAACTGTGCATTATATCGATTGGGAGAATGTAGATAATAATGATTTTTATGTTGCTGAAGAAGTAAGCGTATTATGCTTTAACCAGACTGAAAGAAAACGACCAGATGTGGTGCTGTATATAAACGGCATCGCTCTTGGTGTATTTGAGTTAAAGCGTTCATGCGTGAGCATTGGTGAGGGTATTAGACAAAATCTTACAAATCAAAAAAAAGAGTATATTCAACCTTTCTTTAGCACGATTCAACTAATTTTTGCAGGTAATGAGGCAGAGGGACTTAAGTATGGAACAATCGAAACACCTGAGAAGTATTATCTAAAGTGGAAAGAAGATACCAAGGCTACTGATGATCTATCTGCAACTGTTAAGGATATTCAATCTAAAGAGAAAAATATACTAAGAGATGGTGTGGTTTCACTTTGCCAGAAAGAGCGCTTTTTGTCATTCATCCATGACTTCATTATTTTTGATGCAGGTGTGAAGAAAGTTGCAAGGCACAACCAATACTTTGCTAATATTGCATCAAGAAAAAGAATTCATGATAACGAAGGTGGCATAATTTGGAACACACAAGGCTCTGGCAAATCTTTGATTATGGTTTGGCTTACTAAGTGGATTATTGAAAATATAACAGATAGCCGTGTAGTAATCATTACAGACCGTGAAGAGCTCGACGATCAAATCGAAAGCTTATTTATTGATGTTAATGAGAAAGTAACTAGAGCGAAGAGTTGTTCTAATTTACGAGAAATCCTAAATAAAAATGATGATGCTATTATATGCTCATTGATTCATAAGTATGGACATAATGCAGGAAATCAATCTGATGTAGATCAGTATCGTAAAGAATTATTGAAAGACTTACCTGCTGATTTTAAAGCAAAAGGAAATATTATTGCCTTTATTGATGAATGCCATCGTACCAACTCTGGAAAATTGCATGAGGCGGTAAAGGTATTGATGCCTGATGCACTTCTTATTGGTTTTACAGGTACTCCATTACTTAAAACCGATAAATCGACAAGTCTTGAGATATTTGGACCATACATTCACACTTATAAATTTGATGAGGGTGTTGTGGACGGTGTTGTTCTTGACTTGCGCTATGAGGCTAGGGATGTTGATCAGGATTTAACAAATAAAGAAAAGGTTGATCTTTGGTTCGATAATAAAACCACAGGCTTAACAGATAGGGCGAAAGTAAAACTAAAGCAAAGTTGGACTTCAATTAATAAGCTATATAGCTCCAAGCAAAGACTAGATAAAATTGCAGGGGATATCATCTTCGACATGAGCTTAAAACCTCGTCTGAAAAACGACCGCGGGACAGCAATGCTTGTTGCAAACAGTATTTACGAGGCTTGTAAATATTGGGACATATTTATGAGCAATGGTTTTACAAAATGTGCAGTTGTTACTTCATATGAGCCAACCACTGCAAGTGTAAGAACTGCAACAAGCGACTTAAGCCAGGAAGGCGAAGAAGAATACAAAAAGTCTATTTATGAACGTATGCTTCGGGGTAAAAAGCTGACTGAGTTTGAAAAAGAAGCTAAGGAGCAGTTTAAAAAAGAACCCGCAAAGATGAAGCTTCTTATTGTAGTGGATAAACTTTTAACAGGTTTTGATGCTCCAAGTGCAACTTATTTATATATTGATAAATCCATGAGAGACCACGATTTATTCCAGGCGATCTGTCGAGTTAATAGGCCAGATGGTGAGGATAAAGACTATGGTTATATAGTGGATTATATGGACTTATTCCGTAATGTGCAACTTGCTGTTGCTGATTATACAACTGAGGCATTTGATAATTTTGATAAAGAAGATGTCGAGGGACTTATCAAAAGCCGTTATGATGAGGCAAAATCTGAAATGGTTGGCTCAATTGCATCATTAAAAGACTTGCTTGAGAACGTAAATGCTCCAAAAGATGATACTGATTATATTGAATATTTCTGTGGTGATAATAGTGAGGATGAAGAAACCATAGGACGTAGGGATATTTTGTACACTCTTACAGCATCACTGACTAGAGCATTTGCAAATTGCTGCGACAAACTTGTAAGTAATTATGGCTATTCAGATGAACAAGTAAACCAAATTAGAAGTGATATTTCTGGATATAACAAAATCAAAGAAATGATTAAACTTGCAAGCTGCGATTACATAGACTTAAAGCCATATGAAGTTGATATGCGTTATATCCTTGACACTTATATTCGCGCTGATGATTCTAAGATTGTAAGTGAACTTGGGAGTATGTCGCTCGTAGAGTTGTTAATTAATAGCACCACAACAACTCCAGTTGATGCTTTAGTGAAAGACTTGCCAGGAAACGATAATGCTAAAGCTGAGACTATTGAAAATAACTTGCAACATGAAATCGTCAAAAAGATGTCCTCGAATGAAGTCTACTATGGCAAGCTATCTGAAATGCTTCAAAAAATTATAACCCAAAGACGGATTGAGGCTATGAGCTATGAGGAGTACTTGCGTCAAGTTGTAGAATTGGCACAAGCGATTTTACATCCAGAAGAAAACTCTGATTATCCCGACAGTGTTAAAAATAGCGAGGCAAGAAGAGCATTCTTTGATTATTTTGCGAAGAACGAAAATCTGGCTGTAAATTTGGACAGTGCTATCCTTTCTGCATTACGTCCTGATTGGAAAAGGAATTTCCAGAAACAACAAAATATAAGGCTTGCTATTTATGAAAATCTATTGATATATGGTTATGACGAAGATGAAGCAACGGCGGAGACCGCTGCAGTCTTCGAAATAACTGAAAGGCAGGCAGAATACGATGTGTAGTGAAGAAGTAATTGGTGGTATGCCAGTTGAAATTATTAAAAAGAAAAACCTTAAAAATCTATATATCAGGGTAAATCCACCAGAAGGTAGTATAACAGTTAGTACTCCTAGTGATTATCCTGATGAAGAGATAAGGCTTTTTGTATTAAAGAAAATGCCAGAAATTACTAAAGTAAGGGACAGGATGCTATCGCAGGCACGTCAAACAGAGAGAGAATATGTTTCTGGAGAATCCCATTACCTATGGGGTAAGCCATATCGACTACAAGTTGTCTATGAAGGAAACAAATACGAGATTTCTAAACTACCAAACAAGATAATATTGATTGCTCCCGAAAGATCAACAAAAGAATCAAGGGAGAGGGTATTTAATGAATGGTACAGAGAAGAACTTAAACGAGTGTTGGATGGCGTTGTTTCAAGGTGTGAAGCAAAAACAAACCTCCATGCTAATGAGTACAAAATTAAGAATATGAAAACTAAGTGGGGTACATGCAATATTGACAAAAAAAGAATATGGATTAATCTACAGCTAGCCAAGAAGCCAATAGAATGTCTTGAATATGTTGTTATCCATGAACTGGTACACCTGTTAGAAAAGAATCACAGCCATAGATTCAATTCGCTTGTGGAGGAGTTCTACCCTACCTGGAAAGAGGCAAAAAAGTTATTGTCAGAGTTGCCTTTGGATCATATTGAAAAAGGAGAACAGGTAGATTATGAAGAGGAAGATAACTCCAAGTGATATATTCGATGTCAATAAAAAATCAGGTGCTCTGATTCTTGGAAAGAATCGCCTTGATGATTATGCTACAAAATTTCTGACTAAATACTGCAAACAGGCATTGGTTGAACCGATGCCTCTTCCGGTTGATGACATTCTTAAGGATATGGGGCTTACTGTTCAAGAGGTTCATTTATCAAGCGACCTAGATATTTTTGGATGTTGTTTACTTCTGGATGCAGATGTGGATATTTATGATAGGGAAACAGGTAAATATTTATCAACTTCCTTCAGTGCTGGAACAGTATTGATTGACCCCTTGTCTGAGGCTGTATATGGTGAAGGATCGAAAAGAAATACGCTCATTCATGAAGCACTCCACTGGGAAAAAGATAAAACTTATTTTCAAATTCTTGAGGTTAAAAATAAAAACGAATCTGAAAAACTATATCCAATCTTATGCCGACAATCTGAGACTTTCTTTACACCGCCTGAAGGAAAGAAGACAAAGGAAAATGAAGTTCGATGGTTGGAATGGCAAGCACACAGATTAGCACCTAGAGTACTGATGCCCAAAAGCAGCTTTAAAAAGAAGGCGTTAGAGTTTATTGAGCAGTATAAAGCATCTGGTGAGAATATAATATACTCTTGCGATACCTTGATTGAGAATTTAAGCAGCTTCTTTATAACATCAAGACTATCAGTAAAATATAGATTGATTGAAGTTGGTTTAGAGGATACTATATCAGAGTTCTCTGATTACAATGATGTCTATGAAGAAATCAATAGTAATAAAGATTTTGTTAAATTAACACCAGTAGAAGCAGTAAAGATAATAGATTCCGATTCAACTCTACAAAATTGGATAACAGAAAGACATTTTGTATACGCTGACGGATATTTTGTACTTGCCGACAGCCAATATGTTACACAAAAGGATGGAAAACTCTTTTTAACACCAAAGGCAAAGCAAAATCTTTCTAGATGTGTTATCAATATTCGTGAACAGAATTTTGTATCATACGCTAATACTTACAAAGACTTGCTTGGGTATGCGGTACTTAAGAAGGTTGAAGCTATTGATAGTAGACTTCTTACGTTTCATCCTAAGTACCAATCCCCTTTACTAAATGAGCCTGAAGAAACATATCAAGCATTTTCTCAACAGCTAGCTTCTTATAATGAGGATGAAGAAATTGAACTCATTAAGTTGCTTGGTGATCCTACCAAAACACTATGTAATTGTCTGTGGTTTTTGATGGAAAATAGAAAGTGGAATTATCCTGATAAATTTAATGAAGAGACAGGACTCCACAAAAATTACCATGGTAGAATAAAAAATGATAAAGCCAATAACATGACAACGAGCGTGTTGATGGCCATCTGCGTTGGTATGCAGTTATGCACGAGGATTACGCAAAATATTTTTGATAAATCAAATAATAAACTAGATTATTATAAAGATCCCGATAAGACATATATTCGTATTATGGATACTATGCCAGGGCTTTCGCTTGATGATTTCAATGGTATTCTAGAGCAATGTGGTATTCAGGAATTAGGTAGTGAAATAAAAGAATAAAAAGTTGATAACTCGATGAGTTGGTTTAGGACCCCGAAAGGGGTTCTTTTTTTATGCCCAAATTAGAAAAGGCTGATAAATAGGCAAATTCAGCTCAACTCAACGAGTTGGTCGTGAAATTTTGAAATCTATTATATTTATAAATGTAAGGTACAAGCTTTACAAAAATTAAATGCGTCTAAAGCTGGCCAGCAGAAGACGGCGGATTCATAAATGATTCTAAGGTAGCCAATAACAGGTTATTAGAAAATTTGTGATCCTCCGTTTTATTTCCTATACGTAATTTTAGGAAGTAATTCTGTTGGTCATTTATTTCAAAGATTCATTAGTTCTTCGCCGCCTTCCAGGACGGGATAGGAGAATCTAATGAGATTATCAGTAAGATACGACAACAAATTTCAGATTATCGAACTTAATGAAAAAGAAACTGAGGAAATGTGGATTAGTTTATCGCTCGAAGGTGATGAGCTTCCAAACTCTGACAAAGAACGGTTAATTCAAGATGCCTTTAATGAAATATTTAATAAGCCCGAATACAATAACTGGCACAAATTTGACAGGCACAAGGGATATTCAATAGCCAAACCAAATGCAGATGGTCTGGAATGTGATACTTCAGAACCTTTAATGAAAGAAGTAGCCGATGATAGAGTTTTTAGAAAAGATGAGCTCGAACGAGCCTATCAAAATGAATATGAAGATGTCTGCCAATGGATACGCACCGTTCTTGGTAAAAAACAGGACTGGGCAGATATGTTCATTGCAGTACGTATTGACGGCATGTCGATTCGAGAATATGCCAGTTCCATCGGTGTCAGCGAAAACAACATTACTCAGAAATTAAAGCGAGCCGAGAAAAAACTTCAAGGTATTTTTAAAAATCGTCAGATTTGACCTTCTGCCGTGGCTATGAGGTAGGAGGACTAATCCTCCAAATATGAATGGGAGGTATTTC
>Ga0268357_101486_pt1 | contig 15144 bp, 14 predicted proteins | sample BioMet10_FD_192466 | JGI IMG/M metagenome (GOLD analysis project Ga0268357, IMG submission 192466) | Sewage microbial communities from Oakland, California, United States - Biofuel 10 (Illumina Assembly) | ecosystem: Engineered > Wastewater > Sewage > Unclassified | place: USA: California... | reverse complement strand
CGCTCGAACAGTGCCAGCGCCTTGTCGCCCAGCTTCGGGCAGCGGAATGTCCGTTTACCTGCCCGCATGGGCGGCCCACGATGATCCGGTTCTCCCGGGCGAAGCTGGATGAGATGTTTTTGCGGACGTGAACGAACGCAGTTTACCGGCCTGCCGTAGGATCGCGGACAGGACCGGAAAAATCTTCCCGCAAAATACCCTCTGCATCATTCCCCGCAAAAGGCATTGATCCCTTTTCACAATTCTGCCTGACGTGTTCCAGCTTTGCACGACAGGGGCGGACTGCCGCCCGGGCCGTAAAATATGTATTAATAGTTCATCGCCCACTGTTACATAGGTACTACCATGAAGTCCACCCGGCAGGATATCCTCGCCTCCCTAAAAGACCTCAAAGGAGAGGTATCAAGAGAGTATTCTGTCAAGACTCTCGGGGTGTTTGGTTCGGTAGCCCGTAACGAGCAGACGGGCACAAGCGATATCGATCTTCTGGTGGAGTTTTCAAAACCGGTGGGCTTTGTCACCTTCATGCGGCTCGAACATTTCCTTTCCGAGCGCCTCGGGAATCAGGTGGATCTGGTGACATCCGATTCCTTAAAACCGGTGATCCGGCAGGATGTGCTCGCCGAGGTCATCTATGTCTAAGCGTGAGGTGAGACTCTACCTCACGGATATTGACGATGCCGTCTCTGCGATCCAGTCCTATACCCGGGATATGACATACGAGCAGCTTCTTGCCGACCGGAAAACACGCGAAGCAATAATTCTTAATTTTGTGGTGATTGGCGAAGCGATCAAGAAGATCCCGCAGGAGATTACCGATCGCCACCCGGATGTTCCCTGGAAGGAGTTCAGCGGGATGCGGGACAAGATGGTTCACGGCTATTTTATGATCAGCCCGGCAATCATCTGGGAGACGAGCCGGCACGATCTTGCACCGCTTGCGGCTGCGGTAAAGGTGCTGCTCCGGGAATTTGCGTGAGCGGGATTATCCTGCCGGTTCCCGGCGAAATTTTTCTGGGTAAAGCCGAATGATCCCAGAAAGAGGGGGCCAGATTCCCCAATATGGTGGGGCTGCCGGAACACGTTCGCAGGCCGTTTGCAGGCATTATATAGAGCATGGACGGGGTTTGAGGATTGAATCCGGATGGTAGTCAGATAAAGGTTAAGGTTGCCGATTACGGTTACTATTAAAAAAGCTACCGGGCGAGGGCCGATTGTTTCTTCAGGTACCGTGCCTGGCGACTGGAAACACCGGGGACTTTGGTTGGGGAATGACTATAACGTGCGATAATGTTCCCGGCCGGTTTCATTGAGGGTGCTGATGCCAAATCACGGACGGGTTTCTTCCCCGGCCCCCGGATTTTTGCAAATTCTTCCGGGCCGATCATGGATGCGATGAGTGTGTTGTCGAAGTCCTCAAGGCGTTTAACGAGCGGAGACTCTTCATTGATCGAATAGAGCGGGGTCCTCCCATCTTTCCGGATCTTTATCATTTCCCGTTTGGCGAACTTTTTTGTGGCTTTTGCCAGGGACTGCCGGGTCATTCCGATCTCATCCACGAGCTCGGCCATCTCGAACTCGATCCCGTACATCGGCAGCAGGAACGCCAGGAGCCGGGTCTCGCAGGTATCGCCAAACAGCCCCTCGAAAGGCAGTCTCAAAAGCACATCCCTCTTTTATTCAGATCTTATCCTGCGATCTATAAATTTGTTGTTAAAAAAAGTTAACAGAATCTTTTGGCCTCATTCGAGATGGTGAATCCTGCCGCCGCCAAGCGGGGCCACGTTGAGGCCGTGGTTTTCCAGGGCCGCATAAACGCTCCCGAGATCCGCGATGTAATATTTGGGTTCATCTTTCTTGACCGCTGCAACAAAACCGCATTTACCCAGGTTTGCGATGGCGGCATCGAAATCATCCGGGTATTTCTTCCGGAGGATCCGTTTCAGTTTCTCGCTGTGATAGCCGGCGCTCGCCTTGAAACATTTGTTGCGGTAGAGGATATAGAGGATCTGGACCTCCATACCGGTCAGCTCGCCGGGCATGATCGATAATCTGCATTGAACTATAATATACGGATGACATGTGTGGAGATGAATTCCCGGAGAGATGCGATTAAAAAATTATAATCCATCATCCCGCCAATTAGATACCATTCAAAATATTTCTGAAGGCATCCAATGGCCGCGAGAAAAACTGCTTCACGAAAGGATCCGACCGGTCATTCCCAGCCACCGTCAATTGTGGCTTCTTCCGGAGAAGCGGAAAAGTTATCGCTTGGCACACTGGAAAACTGGCTCTTTGGCGCTGCAAATATCCTCCGCGGCCCGGTAGACCAGGCAGATTACAAGACCTACATCTTCCCGCTCCTTTTCTTCAAGCGCATCAGCGATGTATATGATGAGGAGTACCAGACTGCGCTTAAGGAAGCGGACGGGAACATTGAGGAAGCAGAATTCCGGGAAAATTTCCATTTTTTTATCCCCCCTGGCTGCCAGTGGAAAGATGTTCGGGAAAAAACGGAAAATATTGGGCTTGCCCTCAATCATGCGATGCATTGTATCGAAAAGGCAAACGAGCGGACACTTGCAGAGATTTTTGGCGATGCCCAGTGGACAAACAAGGAACTTTTTTCCGATAAGATCCTGATCGACCTTATCGACCATTTTTCCGAGCATGATCTGTCTAACAAAAATGTCGAACCGGATCTTGCCGGACAGTCTTACGAATACCTGATCAAGAAGTTTGCCGATCTCTCGAACAAGAAAGCCGGAGAGTTCTATACGCCGCGCCCGGTGATCCGGCTTATGACACTCATCCTCCAGCCGAAAGAAACCGATTCCGTATACGATCCGGCCTGCGGAACCGGCGGTATGTTGCTGGAGGCATTCAATTACGTCCGGGAGCATAACGGAGAATACCGCCGCCTCGGTCTTTTCGGACAGGAAAAAAACCTGACGACATCTTCAATAGCCCGGATGAATCTGATCATCCACGGGCTGGAGGATTTCCATATTGCCCGGAAGGATACACTCCGGGATCCGGCTTTCTTTAACGTTGATGTGCTCAGGACTTTTGACTGCGTTATCGCAAATCCCCCGTTCTCGCTGAAAAAATGGGGAGATGAGGTTTGGGAGAACGATCCGTACGGCAGGAATTTTGCCGGTATGCCTCCTGCAGGTTACGGCGATTATGCCTGGGTCCAGCACATGATTTCGTCTATGGCAAAACCGGGCGGACGTATGGCAATCGTGCTTCCGCAGGGTGCGCTCTTCCGGAAAGGGGCGGAAGGAAAGATCCGATCAAAACTCCTTGAGTCGGATCTGCTGGAAGCGGTGATCGGTCTTGCGCCGAACCTGTTTTACGGTACGACCCTTGCCGCGTGTATCTGCATCTTCCGGCACAACAAAGACGCGCAGCACAAGGGGCGTGTGCTCTTCATCGATGCCTCGGGATTTTTCCGGAAGGCAAAGAACCAGAACGAACTCCTCCCGGAACACATCGACCAGATCTATTCGTGGTATACGGCAAACGAGACCCGGACCGGAATTTCCCGGGTAGCCACCCTTGACGATATCCGCTCGCAGGACTACAACCTGAACATTTCCCTGTACGTGGAACCAGTGATCGAAGAGGATACGACTACCGTTGCAGAAGCATTGTCCGATCTCAGGAAAGCCGCAGCGGATTGTGAGGATGCCGAGTCTCGGCTCAAACAGCTGCTCTCGGCTGAGGGGATGCTCTGATATGGCAGAGACAATCTCCCAGCAGGATCTCGAACGATACTTCTGGGGCGCAGCGGTACTTCTTCGCGGGTACATTGATGCGAGCGACTACAAGCAGTTCATCTTCCCGCTGCTCTACTACAAACGGATCTGCGATGTTTTCGATGAAGAATCCGCAGAAGTAACACAGACATTCGGGAAGGGTGTGGGAGAAGATTTTGCCGAATACCACCGGTTCACGATCCCGAAAGGCTCCCACTGGAATGAGGTCCGGGAAAAATCGGAGAATGTCGGTTCTGCCATCCAGGCCGCAATGCGTGAGATCGAGAAGGAGAACCCGGGGCGCCTGACCGGGATCTTTGGCGATGCCCCGTGGACGAACAAGAGCCGGCTTTCCGATGAAACCCTCCGGGATCTCATCGAGCATTTCTCAACGGAAACGCTCTCCCTCTCACATGTCCCGCAGGACGAGCTCGGACAGGGCTACGAGTACCTGATCAAGAAGTTCGCGGACGACTCGGGACATACGGCTGCGGAATTCTACACGAACCGGACGCTTGTCAGGCTCATGACGCTCATGCTCGACCCCAAAGAAGGCGAGTCGATCTACGATCCAACCTGCGGTACGGGCGGGATGCTGCTGGTCGCAGCCCTGCAGCTCAAGGAGCAGGGAAAAGAGTACCGGAGCCTGAAACTGTTCGGGCAGGACATCAACCTGATCACGTCCTCGATTGCCCGGATGAACCTGTTCCTGCACGGCATCGATGACTTCGAGATCGTGCGGGGCGATACGCTTGCCAATCCCGCGTTCCTGAAGAATGACAAACTCCAACAGTTTGACGTGGTTCTGGCCAATCCGCCGTACTCGATCAAGAAGTGGAACCGCGAGGCGTTCGCTGCCGATCCGTATGGCCGAAACATGTATGGCGTGCCGCCGCAGGGGCGGGCGGACTACGCGTTCTTCCAGCACATCATCAAGAGCATGAACAAAAAGACCGGGCGGTGTGCAATTCTGTTCCCGCATGGGGTGTTGTTCCGGGATGCAGAGAAAGAGATGCGGAAGAAGATGGTGGCCGATGATCTGATCGAATGCATCCTTGGTCTTGGCCCTAATCTCTTCTACAATTCACCGATGGAAGCCTGCGTTGTTGTCTGCCGGATGAAGAAACCGGATGAACGGAAAGGGAAGATCCTGTTCATCAATGCGGTTCATGAAGTGACGCACGAGAAGGCGCAGAGTTTCCTCGAACCGCATCACAATAAAAAAATTGTTGCCGCTTACCGGGCTTTCGAAGATGACAATGACTTTGCCAAGGTCGTCCCCATCAGCGAGGTGCTTGCCAACGATGGCAACATGAGCATCCCGCTCTACTTCTCCCGCACCGAGAACAACGGTCACAAGCACACACTTGAAGAGACAACAGAATTCTGGGAAGCAAGCATCCTCAAACGAAATCATTCTGCGGATGCACTTTTTTCATCGCTGAAGGAAGTGGGGCTCCATGAGTGAACATCAGTGCGTCAAGTTCGGGGACATGGCGCAGCAGATCACAACCAAGGTGAACCCCAAAGATACTTCACTGGACACCTATGTTGGGCTCGAACATCTCGATACCGGGTCGCTCCGAATAAACCGTCGCGGTACCCCGCAGGATGTAATTGGTGAAAAACTGCGGGTATGTAAAGGGGATATTATCTTCGGGAAGCGCCGGGTGTACCAACGGAAGGTTGCGATTGCAGATTTCGAGGGTATCTGTTCAGCGCACGCGATGGTTCTCCGACCAAAGGAAGATATTGTTGATAAGGATTTCTTCCCGTTCTTCATGCAGTCGGATCGGTTTATGGACCGAGCACTTCAGATTTCTGTTGGTTCGTTATCGCCGACGATTAACTGGAAGACTCTTGCAGAACAAGAATTCATAATTCCATCACTTCCTGATCAGCACCAAGATGCCTCAATACTCTGGGCAGCGGAAGATTGTATCATTGGGAGCGAGCGATTCCTTGTGGCAGCAGAGCGAATAAAACAATTACTAATTACAAAATTATTCACTGAAGGTATTGAACATTCAAATTTTAAACTGATAAAAGACATTGGGAATATCCCTGCCGATTGGAATATTATAAAATTGAAAGACTGTACAGCAGATATTATCGTACCAATGAGGGATAAACCCAAAAAATTTGGAGGACATATTCCTTGGTGTCGAATCGAAGATTTTGATGGAAAATTCCTTTACAATTCAAAGTCCGGGCAAACCGTTGATGAAAAAACAATATCTGACATGCGTTTGAAAGTTTTTCCTGCAGGTACTGTAATATGTTCATGTAGTGCCAGTATGGGAATTTGTGCAATCGCAGGCAATCCATTAACGACAAACCAGACATTTATTGGCATTGTACCTGACGAGAAAATTTACAACGAGTTTTTATTTTACCTATTGGGGTATTACTCTCCTCGGTTAGAAGCACAATCAACAGGTACGACCATCGGTTACATACCACGAAAGATTTTTGAAAATTTTATAATTCCTCTCCCCCCACTCCCCGAACAACACCAGATTGCCAGCATCCTCACCCGCTGCGATGAGACGATTGCCGCTGCCCGTGCGAATGTCGCGGCGGCGAAGGCGCTGAAGATGAAGATGATCAATGAGATGCTGAGTCCACGAAAAATTGAATAATTATTTTGGATTTTCAGAATCGAAGATCGATTTATATAAATACATTTTGTTTAATAATCAGAACCGGGAAAAATCGGAATTGTATAACGGGCTCCCGGACTAGTTGTATCCCGTACTAAACAAAAGAGATCGGAGTCTAATAATTATGAGATGCGGAGATGGAGATGAAATTTGAAAAGGCACATGAAAAATTATTTTCAGGAAGTCCTTCAATATTGGGAAATGCTCATTTGATTATTTTGAAGGCAGCCCAACTTAAAAATAAACAATACCCGTCATTAAATAAGGATAATATTCATTGGTGGATTTATGAAATCGAGACAGATCATGATGAATTATTGAAAGAAACAGAGAAATTACGCAAGCCTCTTGAAAAACTATTTCTCGATACCAAGGATTTGAAACATTCCGTATCTCCGGCGTCCTATAGCAGCATTGTTCAAATTCTTGAGACTTTTTCAGACAGTCATGCATTACAATTTCAGTCTTTTTTTAATTATGTGGAATGGCTGAAAATTGAAAGAAATCCAGTTGCCCCTGTAATTTTGTTTTCTCTGGATGGGTGGGAAAATGATAAAATGTCTGACTGGGTTTTACCAATCCTGGAAAATCATGGGCCGAATGTCACGGCTCTGAATCAATGTATTGAGCTGGTAATGGGATTACGGAGCTCCCATGGCATTACAAAATATCTTGCAGAGTATGAATTAAAAGAAAAGGCTTTGACAGAAAATAATCCCCTTGGATACAAGCACGAGGATCTTACCTCAATGTATGTAGACAGTATGGATGTGCTTGAACTGACTTGGAGATATACTATTGACAATTTTATATTTTATATAGAAAAAATTCGTAATTCCTTAAATAAAATAAGAAAAACAATAGCTGAATTCTCCAAAGAACCATTTGTTATCCGGTCTATCACTATTCAACAGAATATTCACCCTAAAAAAGAGAATGGGATTTGTTTCGGTCTGGCGCAATTAAATTATACTTATTCACAAATGCCTGACCAATTTGGCCTGGAACCGGATAAAGATGAGGAATTAAAAAAGAAAATAATTTCCGCGATAAATATTGCGAAAGAAAACCTGGTAGATATACTAACATTTCCGGAATTGTGTTTCAAAAAAGAATGGGTGAAAGATATAGAATTGCTATCTCATGACCTTGTTATCATAGGTGGGAGTTATTACGAAAATTCATCAAACATTTGTCCGGTTTTTGTCAATGGTGTTTTGATTCAGCCATATTATAAAAAAGTCTTTCCTTCGTCTTTCGAAAAAATTGAAATTGACAATCAATGCATGCTATCCGGGAAATTTATTTATTTATACAAGACTACTTTGGGAATATTCTCCGTTTTGACGTGTATTGATTTCGAACAGACGATTCACTCAATTATATCTGATAAAAAGAAACACATCGATTTTATCATTAATCCTTGTTATGACTACCAGATTTCAAGATTCCAACAGTTAGCGAATTCCATATGCGAGAATAAAGAAATCACAATTATTCAGGTAAACCGTTCGGAAGGTAAGAATGGGAAATTTGGCAATTCGGGAGTTCTCAGCCGAGAGCATGACTCGGTTATTGAGCGTCTGACTTCTTCCGGACTGCGGAGTAATGCTGATCCCAAATTCCTTCTAGCTAGATCTAAGGGTGAAGAGCTTCTTGTCGCAAAAATTAATTTCGAAATCAAATCCCCGCCGCGGCCCTTACCCGGAGACTATCCTGGGCGGATTGATAACGTGGGAAGATTTCCATTGGGATGAGATGATTGCCGCTGCCCGTGCGAATGTCGCTGCAGCGAAGGCGCTGAAGATGAAGATGATCAATGAGATGCTGACCAACAATCAGGAGCCGTAATATTGCCTTCTGACGCAATACCGACAGGGATTTATAACATTATAAAAGTATATTGACTCATACAGAGCGTGTTTTCCCTTCGGAACTTGTCAGATCGGGGACCATAGAAAAATGAAATTCAAAAACCCTCCAATCGTTGAAGCCATCTGTGAATTCCGGTTCTCTCAGGATACCAAATCAGATCCCACTATTCCCGGGTTACTTTACGAAAAACTGAAAATCGATTTCCCCATTAAAGAGAGCAAGATCGATCAGGAGATTGAGATAAAATCTGACGAAAAGGGATTTCGCCATTGGGTAAAAAACCCGAACTCCCTTGCTGTATTCTTATCGAATGATCGAAAATCCCTGATTCAGATAGGAACCAACAAACTCTCTATCCATCATCTCAAGCCTTATCCCGGATGGGAAACCTTCCGCCCGAAAATTCAACGGGCATTTGATGCTCTGAATGCTATAACCGCCATTCAGGGAATAGATCGGATTGCACTTGTCTATATCGACAAAATCGAGGTTGCCGGCCATAACCTTGATATGAAACAATATTTTAATTTCATGCCGTATCTTGGAGAGGGATTCACAGAACCATTCACCGACTTCATGGTGGGCTGCGACATCCCCTACCACAACAAGCGCGATATCTGCAAACTGCAATTAACTTCTGCAATGCCGGATAGCAAAGCGAACAGTGCCTACCTTTTGACAACGGAATACTTCCTTGCAAAGAAAAAAGCCATTACGAATAACGGAGCCCTCGACTGGGTTGAGAATGCACATACCGTTGTTCATAGCACATTCCTGAATTGCATCACGAAAAAATTAGAAGACCAGTTCGAAAGGATCGAATAATATGGATGCCTACTCCAGAATAACCCCGTTCGGACAGTATCGGAAAACCTGGGTCTCGGATGACTGCCGGGAAGATGACCCCCTGTTTTGGCGACAAATGTTGAATGAGCGCCTTGAATTATTATTGCAAAATACGTTTTCCGACTCGATAATTGGCGAATCCATCTTATCCGGCTGGCAATCGGAAACCGGGATTATCAATGCAATGACAATTGATGGCTCACTTCGGTCTCTCCAGAAATATCTGGGATTTGAATTCCCTCACCCGTCTGAAGTAATCAACTACCTCTTGCAGCACCGGAATTTTTATGACATCGTTCTGCTTGCATGTGTCCTGACAGAAGAACAGTTCGGCCAGAACTCCCAGATCAGTCTTGAACTGTACTCGGATCCGGAAATTGATGATCAATATCTTACGATCTATGTCCGACAAACGGAATATGAACCGGATATCATTAAAAAGATTGATTTAATCTGTGAAGATTACACAAAAGTGATGGATATTGATCAGGGTTATCTTCTCGTAACAACGGATTTTCAGCCGCCCAGGGATTGAAAATGGCGTTTCAATGGAGCGATTTCCTTGTTATTGCTGATTCGCTTCACAAATCCGGGAAAAGTGCGCAGTTACCCCCAGAGGCCGCATATCGATGTGCAATCAGCAGAGCATACTATGCTGCATTCTGTCATGCCAGAGATTATGCAGCACTCCATTTAGGATTTTATCCCACAAAAAAAGCAATCGATCATGAAACTCTGAGAAAACACTTATTCAGACATGGAAAAGGCACAATCTCAACGAAACTGGATCAATTACGTGAATGGCGAAATGATTCCGATTATGATAATCCAAGTCCTACACCAACGGATGGAATCGCGTTTCAGGCAATGAATGATGCATATACAATAATCAAAAAAATGTAAGGATTGAACTTTTTATGTCCTTCAACGAAGCCACCACCGTCCGCGACGGCATACGGGATTACCTCACAAAGACCGGCTGGAAATATATCTCGCGAACCGATCTGCCACGGGATGAAGATGATGTCTTCGTTGAATCGCAGCTTGTCGATGCCCTCAAACGAATCAACCCGGAGATTGCAAAAAATCCCGATAATGCGGATCAGGTCATCCACCAGCTCCGTGCGATTTACCTCTCCGTCCAGAGCGAGGGCCTCGTACGGGCCAATGAAAAGTTTTCCGCGTGGCTGAACGGCGAGCACAGCATGGCCTTCGGGAAGAATGGCGAACATGTCCCGGTCAAGCTCATTGACTTCGATCATCCCGAGAATAATTCCTACACGGTCACAACCGAATACCCGTTCACCATCGGATCAACCAACAAGCGGATGGATGTTGTCCTGCTCGTCAACGGTATCCCGCTCGTTATCGGGGAGTGCAAAACCCCGGTCCGGCCATCCGAGTCCTGGTTCGATGCCGCGTACGACATCAGCGAGAATTACGAAAAAACCGTCCCGGCATTATTCGTTCCCAATGCATTTTCCTTTGCAACGGAAGGAAAGGTCTTCTACTTCGGTTCCGTGCGGATGCCTATCGACAGCTGGGCCCCGTGGCGTGAGGAGATCGATCCAAAAGCCCCGGCGCTTACTGCGATCCTCTCAACAATCAGGGCGTTCCTTACGCCAACCGTCATCCTCGACATCGTAAAAAATTTCACGGTCTTTGCAACGAACCGGAAGAACCAGAAGATCAAGATCATCTGCCGGCACCAGCAGTACGAGGCAACAAACCTGATTGTCGCCCGGGTCCGGAACGGCAGCCCCAAGAAAGGACTCATCTGGCATTTCCAGGGCAGCGGCAAATCGCTCCTCATGGTCTTTGCCGCACAGAAACTCCGGAGCGATCCGCTCCTGAAAAACCCGACCGTGATTATCGTTGTCGACCGGCTCGATCTCGACACCCAGATCACGGCGACATTCAACGCAACCGAGATCCCCAATACTGTTACCGCAGATACCCGGGAAGAACTCCAGCGCCTCTTAACGCAGGACACACGTAAAATTATCATCACCACCATCTTCCGGTTCGCAGAAGCAGAGGGCGTTCTCAACAGCCGGGATAATATCATCGTCATGGTCGATGAAGCACACCGGACGCAGGAAGGAAATCTCGGCCAGAAGATGCGCCGGGCACTCCCCAATGCATTCCTGTTCGGCCTGACCGGGACGCCTATCAACAAGATCGACCACAACACGTTCTGGGCGTTCGGTGCTGAAGAGGACAAGCAGGGATACCTCAGCCGCTATACTTTCGAGCAATCAATCCGGGACAAGGCAACCCTGCCGCTCCATTTCGAGCCCCATCTCTTGGAGTACCATATCGATCAGAAATCCATTGATGAAGAGTTCGCAAAGATCACCGATCAGCTCACTCTCGATGAGAAGAACGAACTCTCGAAACGTGCCGGCAGGAAGGCCAACTTCATCCACGGTGAGAAGCGGGTCAAGCAGATCGCAGCCCACATCGTGAAACACTACCAGCAGAACGTGTACCCCAACGGCTTCAAGGCAATCATTGTCTGTTATGACCGGTTTGCCTGTGTCCAGTACAAGGAAGCATTAGATTCCCTGATCGATCCTGAAATGTCGGACATTGTCATGACCGTCGCCCCGGCAGATCCGGATGAGTGGAAAAAGAAATGGGACCGGTCGCGGGACAACCAGGACAAGGTACTCGACCGGTTCCGGGACCAGAACGATCCGCTGAGCATCCTCATTGTCACGTCAAAACTTCTTGCCGGGTTCGATGCCCCGATCCTCCAGACAATGTACCTTGATAAACTCATGAAGGATCATACCCTTGTGCAGGCAATCTCGCGGGTGAACCGGCCGTACCCGAGAAAGTCCTACGGACTCATTGTCGATTATATCGGGGTTTTCGACAGCGTAAGCCGGTCACTGGTGTTTGATGAGCGGGAAATGCTCACGGTGATCCGGAATCTTTCAGAACTCCGGGAAAAACTTCCCGAAGCAGTAAAAAAATGCCTGGATTATTTCCCGAACATTGATCGCACCCTCACCGGATACGAAGGCCTGATGGCAGCCCAGGAATTTTTACCCACCAATGAGATTAAGGATAAATTTGCTGCAGATTTCTCCTACCTCTCCCGGCTCTGGGAGGCTTTATCACCGGATGCATGCCTTGAAGAGTTCAAGGACGCGTACCGCTGGTTAAGCCAGGTCTATGTATCAGTACGGCCAACAAGCGGGAGAGGAAAACTCATCTGGCACGTCCTCGGCTCCAAAACTCTGGACATCATGAACGAGCATGCACAACTGGCGGCGATTCATGACGATCTTGAGGTTTCTATTCTTGATGAAAACACGCTCAAGCAACTGGTAGCCTCACAATATCCGAAAAAGATCAAGGAGATCGAAATCAGGATCCACAGCCGCCTCCAGAAACATCTCGGCGACCCGAAATTTGTCCGGCTTGGCGAGAAACTGGAGAAAATCAAGGACGAATACGAGAGGGGCTTCTTCAACAGTCTGGAGTTCCTCAAGAGGCTCCTGAGTCTGGCTAAAGAAGTTCTCGAAGCAGAGAAAGAGGTCGAGCCGGAAGATGAGCGGAAGAAAGCCAAGGCTGCCCTTACGGAATTATTCAACGAAGTAAAAACCGACAAGACCCCCATTATCGTGGAACGTGTGGTCAACGATATCGACAATGAGATCGTAAAGGCGATCCGGTTCCCTGACTGGAAGCAGTCGATTGCAATGGAACGCGAGATCCAGAAGACCCTGCGTCAGACTTTGAAAAAGTACAATCTTCACACTGATCAGGAATTATTCAGGAAAGCGTACGCATACATCAAGCAGTATTATTGAGCTGATAAGTTCCCCGATTTTGCTTTTCTGTTAGAGAGATTAAATTAAAAAAAAAATACTGATACTCCGCAGTCTGCCCCTCATGCACACCTATTGCCGGACTCTTGTACCCGGTCACCCCCCCCAAATCCCCCCTATATATTAGTGCATTTTCCTCCTCCTTTTACCGGACCTGTCACGGGTAACGAACCTGTCACAGGTCGCCGACCCGTCACGGGTATCTGACCTGTCACGGGTCAGGTGACCCGTATGAGGGTGACCTAAAACCCGGTCACGAAAACAGGCATTCTTTTCATTTTCCGCGTGCAGAAGCCTGTCCGGGAATAGATCGGTTGTCCAAATGCTGCTATTAGCTGCGTTTTTCTCCGACGTAAAAAAGGCTTCCGGACCGCGAATTCGTGCGTGTTTTGCAGGAATTAGTGCGTGTTTGGGCCCGATCGGGCACTCCTTCACCTGAGTCTTCCGTCGGAGAATCCCCATGGGAGGATCGCAGGTGATCCCCTTCCCCGCACCATCCGGATCCTAGGGCTGTTAAAAAAACCGTATCCCAAATAAGCTCGATACGACCCCGGATTCACTTTTTCCCGATTCCGCCCCTTCCATAAAAAGCCTGCAAACCGCCCCGTTTTGTTTCGCGTGGAAAACACCCCCGAATCAGGCCCGGTTTAGCGAGATTCGCCCGCTTTCGATGCCCGAGAACGGGCCACCATGCCCCTGCAGCAGAGAGGAATTTTGCCACATCCAGTCACCCTTGGGACCCTGGGATCGGCCAAAAGAAACGCGCTAAAGACGCCGGCCCGGATCCGGTACTTCTCCGGCGTGAAGTCGGGTCCGGGGGTGAAATGTGGGGCAAGACCTGCCGATATGGGGGGTTCCGGGAGGTGCCCGGGAACCCTGCCGTTTTCATTCCCGGTAGTACAGGATCTTTTTCCGGTCCGGAGATTAAACCCTCAACAGGAACGATCGGCTCAGGGAGCCTTTCATGCCATCACGCGCGTACACCGGCCCGTCCCTTTCTTTGGATCGCCCACCCTGACCTTTAAAAAAACCGGGCACCCCCTACCCCCTGCCTTGCACTCAATAAAAAAATTGGTCGGGTCGATCGATCTCAATGATCGGTCAGGGTGACCGCTCTCTTTCCAGTACCGCGACCTGCGTTTCTCCTGGAGATTCAGATGAGAAGGAGTGGTCACCCTGACCGTACTCGATCAGAGGTCGGGGTGACCGATCTCAGATATTGGCCGGGGCGACCATTGATCCACGCGGATTTGAGATCGCCCCCACCCCCCTGCCTTGCACGCACGCAAAAAAAAGATCGGACCGATCATTTTTTTAAAATGGTCGGGGCGACCCCTTTCCCTGCGATCAAGCCGGCAACCAGAACTGCCGGATCAGGAGCCGTTCACGCGATACCCTTGCGGGCGGCCCGGCCGTGTACTACCACAAACTCCTGCAGCAAACCTCATTCTTATCACGCATCCGGAAAAAACCGGTATGCATAGTCCCGATCTCCCATGAAAAAATCCGTCCAGCAGCCCCTTGTCCCGGCAGAGCCGGAACAATCCGAACCCCCGTCAGATGCAGCAATCGCCGCGTTTAAGAAACAGGTGCTCGCGTTCTACAAAAATCACGGCCGGCACGACATGCTCTGGCGCCACACGGACGACCCGTACCGGATCCTTGTCTCTGAAGTCATGCTCCAGCAGACGCAGGTTAGCCGCGTTGCCGAAAAGTATCCGGAGTTCATTGCCGCATTTCCGGACTTTGCCGCACTCGCCCGGGCTCCGCAGAGCAAAGTTGTCGCTGCATGGCAGGGGATGGGATACAACCGGCGGGCCATCTCACTGAAAAAATGCGCGGAAAAAGTTGTCAGTGAATATGGCGGCAGGCTCCCCCGCGATCCGACCGTGCTCGCAACATTCCCCGGTATCGGCCCGGCCACCGCATCATCAATCTGTGCATTTGCGTTCAACGCCCCGGTTGTTTTTATCGAGACCAACATCCGCCGGGTCTTTATCCACTCGTTTTTCCCGGGTGAAATCAGCGTTGACGACCGCGCAATCCTCCCGCTCGTGGCGCGTGCGCTTGACAGGAAAAATTCACGGGAATGGTACTGGGCGCTCATGGATTATGGCACCACGCTCAAGAAAACGGTGCCCAACCCGAACCGGC